>Ga0307507_10000165_pt1 | contig 118624 bp, 42 predicted proteins | sample 7_EM_MG_FD_207223 | JGI IMG/M metagenome (GOLD analysis project Ga0307507, IMG submission 207223) | Populus trichocarpa ectomycorrhiza microbial communities from riparian zone in the Pacific Northwest, United States - 7_EM | ecosystem: Host-associated > Plants > Roots > Unclassified | place...
ATTGAATTGATTGAATCAATATTGAAGTCTTGGCAACTGGTTCAACTGCGTTCAACTGGTGTAGTAGTCAGCAACTATCACGAGTTCTTGGCATAGAGCTGATGCAGGACAACCTACCTAGCGATGCCTAAATCATTTCCTACTGTCCTTTCTGTCGCCCGGCTCTTAATATAGGTCTATCACGAGTCTTGGCATGGTGTTGACTCACCTTCCCGCCCATCAATATTGTCTTTTCCTTTGCCGGCCGCTTTTGTTGAAATGAGGTTATTGGGGCTAAAACTCTGTGCATTGCTTATTTCTATATAGGTGGTTGAAGAGATTTCAAGGAACTTCGACCGGCGGTCGAAGTTCTCTAATTGGTCAGATTCCTGCCAAGAGGTTCTCCCAAGTCTCATCACGTGATATCGTTGCGGGCTTGTTTTCCAACACCCTCCCTTAAGCTCAGTCAACGATACCGCTATATACACTGTATATAGGGGTGTAGGATTGCTTGATAAGGGTTGCTGAAGCTCCTCTAAGGTAGAATAAGTGTTTAATAAGGAGTTACGCCCTCCCTAACGTCTAGAGACAGCGCCTGCTCAGTAAAACGTCTCTTGAAATTTTGGCAGTACCTCCCTATAGGTGTTCTACATTGCCTATAGAGCTCTAGAGGCTCTGTAGCCTTACCCTATATCTCTCCTAAAGTATGTCCATCCTTCCTACCAGTATGAGCCCTCTCTGATGTCGTGGCCGTTAGATTTGGGTGGTAGGTTAGTAGATTAAGGTTAAGTTCTATTGCTCGTTTTAAGGCCTTAAGGCGTCGTTTAGCGTACTTTCCGAGGATCTACTAATCGTGTACTAATTTCCTATTGAGGCCTAGTGTAGTTAATTAAGTCTCTGCACCATCCAAAGGTGTTTAAGGAAGGCGTAGAACTAAGGACCCACAAGAGGCTTAGTAAGGCCGTCAGCCGCTATATTAATTAAAGTAACGTGTACGAGGTTAATTCTGTTACTATTTATCTTATCTCTTACGTAGTGAAACTGGATGTTAATGTGCTTTATTTAATTATGTTAAACTAGATTTTCAGCCAACGCTTTTACAGCTTGGTTATTGGTTTTAATTAAGATCCTAGCGAACTACTTGCTCTAGTCTAGTACACCTAGTTTGGTAAGTAAAAGTTAAAGCCATATAGCCTCTTTTACTGCAGCTATTAGAGCTGTGTACTCTAATTAATATGTTAATAGTGAAACAGTAGCCTATAGCTTTAATTTCCATAAGATTAGTCCTCCGTTTAATATAAATACAAAGCCTAATATAGAGCGTCTTGTGGTTTTGTCTTATCCCTAGTCGGCGTTATTAAAGCTAATTAGTATAAGGTCTAGGTTCTTATTGCCTCTATAGGTAATTCCTCTATCAAGCGAGCCGGCTAGGTATTGAAGGATAAGTCTTACGGCCGTTATATAGGTAGAGGTAGGGTTATGGGCGAAACGGCTTACCGTTAATACTGTAAAGGCGATATCTGGCCTTGTTTCTATTATAGGAAATATAACTAAACTAACTATACTCTAGTATCTTCTAACGTCGTCCTTGCTAGTAGTTTCTTAATTAGCTATAAGCTCAATTAAGTACTTTATAGGTATTAGTAAGGTGTTAGCCTTTTATAATCCAAAATATTTAAAAGCTTTAATAAGGTAGGCTCGCTATAAGAGTATAATCTTCTTTTTTATTTAATCTTTTATAACTATTATGCCTAAGTAAAAGCTTATTGGCCCAAGATCTATTATTTAGAAGGCTGCTTTAAGCTCTACTTTTACCTAATTAACTGTTGCTATATCCTTATAGATAATCTTAGTATCGTTAATATAGGCAGAAATAATTAAACCTTTCTATCCTTTACTAGTGGTAAATATACTATAATCCGCGTATAGATGGTAAAGTCCAAGTTTTTCTAGTAGAAACTTTAAGAGCGTCTTGTACCAGATTCAAGGTAACTATTTTAGTCCGTAGAGGGCCTTCTTAAGGCGGCAGACTTTACCAGCTTCTTTATAGCCTTTTGGCATAATAATATAGAGTTCTTAATCAATTGGTCTATAGAGAAAGGCGGTTTTAATATCTATCAATTTAATTTTAAGGTCGTAGTAGGTAGTAATCGCGAATAGAGCCCTAAAAGCCATAGGTTTTACTACCGCAGTAAAGGTCTAGTCGTAGTCAACACCATACTACTGTAAATATCCCTTAATGACCTATCTAGCCTTATAGCGGAGGACCTCGCCGTCCTTTCCCTTTTTAACTTTAAACACCCATTTACCAGCAAGAGGCTTATAAGGAGGCTTAAGGGAGGCAAGGTTAATAAGTTCCTATATCTGGTTCTTAATTAGAAACCCTACCTCCTCTATTATTACTTTTATCCATTCTTCGCTATTTAGGCCGTTGATTGCTTAGTTATACATATAAGGCTCATCTTTATTAATTAAGGTAGTAGATGTGTACGTTTCAAGATTGGGTGAGCTAGTATATCAAATATAGCTGGCTAGTAGAGCCATAGGATCGACCGCGTCGCGATTATTTAAGTAAGGGTTTTAAGGTATAGATTAAGGAGGAAAGGTAGATAGAAGAGCTATTAGTTTATTACCTATTTCATCATCCCAGTTACTTAGTAGCTTATTAATATTATCAGCCTATTGGTTAAGGCCTTAGTCTGTACCTATAAGGCTTATAAGGAAGGCAGTAGGGTTACTTAATAGGTTAACTCTTAACGTCTAGCGGCCTAATTAAGTAGTGGTTATAGTGAGGTTTTTAGGCAGAGGCTTAAGCCTATAGGGCAAGCTATTACAACCTTTCTTCTAATTAATTCTTTATTGTCTTTTTCTTAATAGAGGCTTTGGCTGAGGAGTAGTAGTGTCTTCCCTCCCTTACTTATTAGACAAGTTGACGGATTCTTCTATAAATATAGTAGTAGTTTTTAAGCTAATATCGCCTTTGTAGATTTCAACATCTTTAAGACGCTCGATCTTCTGTTTATCTAATAGCCAAACGTAATAGATTATCTTACCGTTATAGCTAATTAGAACACCCTTCTTTGCTTATAGAGCGAACCTAGCTAATTTCACGCGATCTTCTTTAGCTATAAGGGAGTAGACGGTAGATCCTAAAGCCCTTAAATAGTATACTAAGGGAGGTTTACCCTTAAGCTTTTTATAAGGTGATATGCCATTAAGAAGAGCTCTTATAGGGCGTCTATTTTTAATATATATAGCTATAAGGAGTACGTTGGGTTATAGAAAGTCTGGTATATTACTAGCAAGGATTATCGAGTGGGTAATCTCGGTAGAGGTTTACTATAAGCGCTCTACTACTTCATTCTCTTCCTAAGCGTGTAAGGCGGCAGGTTCAAATTCTATACCTAGATCGTCTATTTAGGTGGTTGCTTTCTTGCTACGGAGCTCTGCTCCGTAGTTAGTACGAATTCTAGTGATTTTAAGGTCGAATTTAGTATAGATCTAATTATAGTACCTCTATAAAGTACCAAGCCACTCGTCCTTTGTACGGACGGTGTAAACTATAATAAACCTTATATAGTTATTGGTAAAAGATATATAGTATCTTTCGCCTTTAAAGCTAATGGGGGTAATAGGTCCTACTAAATCCGTATAGATAAATTAAAATAGCCATATAGCTTATTCCTGGGGCGTTCTATTATACCTCTTTCTGGCTTTAGATTAAGTGTAGGGCTCACAGTATTTATTACTAATATTATTAAACTTAATACCAAGTTTACTTAGGTGGCGTTTGAGGTTACTATAGTTAAGGTGGCTAAATCGGTAATGCCAAATAGGTAGGCTTTCGTTATTTTTAATCGTCTAGAGTATCGATTCTAACGAGTAGTTATACTGCCGAATTGGGTAAAGTTATTGAACTTTAGGTGCGTATCCTATCACCTTATTATTATATTTAAGTTCGTGAGTCTCGTTATTAAAGAAGACGCCTATTTCCTTAAGTCAGCTTCCAGATAGTAGGTTTGCTGGTAAATATAGTATATAAAGAATATTATATAGAGTAAGTATACTTCCGTGACCTTTATCAGGGAGTGCGGTTTGTATAGAGATAGATCCTTTACCTACTGATTAAGCTCTATAGGGACCAACTATATCTAATAAGGTGTCGTTATTAACGTAGTTAAAGAGAAGTTTACAATTCTTACAGCAGTGGACGGTAGCAGTAGTATTATAGATAAAGTCGTACCTGCTTAGTTAGGCTTGTACCACCGCTGCTATAAGCTCGCGTTATGGATTTGCTTCATTTTTAACTTAATTAGAGTGTTTATTAAGCTAAATAGGTGGCCTAGTCCTCTGCTTCTTCCTTATATAGATTCTATCACCAATTCTTTATAGTGCGTTTTCTGGGTTTCTCTCCTAGCAGTCTTCTTTGGAATGCGTAGTTCTGTTATATTTTACGCAGTTAGGGTGCTTGCACGTTCCTACTAATACAGTCTTTCTCTTTGTGGACGTTCCGTCGTTTAAATGTGCTACTAGTATAGTAGAAGCTTCTTAATTAAGCTCGCTATTAAAGATAATAAGTTCCTTACCTAAGGCTTATAGGTCGGTATTTTTCTGCGTCTAATTTATTTATTAAGTTGTTTTAAACTAAGCATAGTTAGTGGAGCTAACTTCGTGCAGAAGGGCCGCTTAGGTAAGGATTTTATAGTTAATAGGTTAGTCCATTTTAATAAGGCAATTAAGGTTTAATATAATATAGGAGACAAACTCCTCTACATTCTTAAAATCTTAAACATGTTTAGTAAAGAAGGTAGCCATAATATTAGTAACAGCTGCCAGATTAAAATCCTTAAAGTGTTCTTTTAGAGCCTTCCATTTCTTAAGCGCCTGTCCAGCGTTTAATATAAACGGCTTATAGATATTGCTAACGTTCTAGTTAATAAAACCGGCTGTATAGGCTAGCTGTTTCTTATATTTCTCCCATTCCTTTACTAAGTCAGCTGGCTTAATTTTTAGCTATTTAGCAGTAAAGCCTAAGTCCACCTATTTCTCTCTAATTAACTTAATTGTAGGAAGAAGCTGTAGTAGGTTATTAAAAACCCACTCAATATTTTTAAATTAAAGGTGGTTTTGTATATTAATACTAAATATTAGCCAGTCTTCCCGTCTAACGAGCTTTCGGATAGAGGCTTAGGCGGTATATTTATTGCTTATATTAACAAGGCTTATAGGTAGTTTATAGTAGGCAGTCTATAGGCCTTATTATAATAATATTATTAGATTTGTTTCCTTTATAAGGAGTATATATATAGTATAAGTTTTAACTTAATATATTCCTTAGCTAGTATAGGCAGTTATAATAAGCTTCTTCTAATCTGCTACTAATATGGCTATTATAAGGCTTTGTTCTCAAAACTCTATTATTCTATAATAACAATAGTAAGGTTGTCTATTAAATATAAGGTATCCTCCTAAGCCTCTAGTGTTGCCGTTTATTACGGGCTGTATTAGGCTTGTCCTTAGTAGGATCCTCTTATTATATTTAGCATAAAGTCCGTCGTTGGCAGCTACATAGCCGCTCGTTGTAGGTTTTTAGCGTCATAAGTTGGTTAAACATTTAACGACCTTTTAACGCCCATACGGTAATATTGCGATAGCAATTATTATAAATAATAAAGCAATTAGGTTTAGCTCATCAGGCGTAAACCCAGGCTCATAACCTGTTAAAATGAGGTTATTGGGGCTAAAACTCTATGCATTGCTTATTTCTATATAGGTGGTTGAAGAGATTTTAAGGAACTTCAACCGGCGGTCGAAGTTCTCTAATTGGTCAGATTCCTGCCAAGAGGTTCTCCCAAGTCTCATCACGTGATATCGTTGCGGGCTTGTTTTCCAACAGCTTTAGCTGCCCATCTACCATATTGATAAGGCTATTTTCTATATAATATCCTGTCAGCCAGGCAGGTATCACGATAGATGACATAGGCTTAGCTGATAGGTAGAAACACAGAATTGATTAAGTGATCTGTTTTATTCAAGGTGGCTCTAAGAGCCCTAATATACATAAGAGACTTGACCCTAGTTCGACCTTCGGTGTCCGTAGTCGTTCGGAGTCCGAAACCTCAGCAGTAAAGCTACCTCGGCGGCCAACATATCCAAGCTTCAATATTCTTCAATCAACTCAACTCAATCGGAGCCTCCGAATTGATTGAGTTGCCAAGCCAGCGAACTCTCAGTTGGTTGAATTGATTGAGTCTTGGCATCCAACTCAACTCAATATTGAAGTCTCGTTGATTGATTTGCAACCCTGCTCGTCAGTTGGTCATAAAACTCGTTAGTTAGAGCATAATTCAAAATTGCAAGCGAACCTTCGCTACGGATCACATAGTAGAATCTCCCTATATAAACCCTACGTCCTGCTATTAAGTAAAGGCTATCAATCTGCTGTCTAAGTTATCTCAGGAATATAAGATTGGTGATATCTATTGTATATTATATAAAACAATCCATATAGCCTATTTCTTAGGGTTAAGCCACTTAATATAAGGTAGTCCACACTTATCCTTTCTACAGAATGGAATCTAACATATTTTACAGCCAAAATGCGTCCTTGGCGCTCGCAGAGGCCTCTAAAAAGGTATAAAATCGGGCAGCGGCCACGGCTCTGGTGGTGGTTTTTAGCAACCCAATTTGGTTGAACGTTGTATTAGGTCGGCTGAACAAGATTAGTATCATTGGAAGTACGATTGGAAGGCATGGTTGATGGTAATGTACTGATCAAATCTATGTAGGCTATACGCGTAGTTTTGATTCTGCTGTCCCGCACGGACCATCTACCACATGGACGCCGGCGGGCTAAGGGATAGTAGTAGCTGTTTTATGAAGTGGTACCAATAGTAGTAGTTTTCGAGATCTCACCTTCCTATGTAAAAACTTTGTTGGTAGGGGGGGTACTTGGGCAGTCTTTTTGAGCTCAGTGAAGTGCACGGGATAGGTCACGTGACAACGCGCGGGCCATCTTGTAGATATCTTCTCGGGTCACCGAGCCCCTTTGATTCTTCCTCATAGAGCATCATATATATCTTTTCCGCCAGCCTCGTCAGTGGTCTGACAAACTTTTTACTATCGCCCACAACATTCAACAACCGCCACCTGCTCCTACCCACACGCTGTGCGACGTCTCTGCGTCGGTTCTGCTAAATTCGAAGATTAGCAGGTTCGTAGCTGTCACCTCGTACAGGTGCAGAGTCCGATTTCGACGGCCTATATATATCTATGTCTATATCTCCGTGTGTATATATAGCATAGTTTATGCGGTTGCTTGGCTACCGATGCGCGTTCTGTATGCTAGCGTCCAACGCCAAGGCCGCACGGACAGCTTTCCCGTGATGGCAGCTACACAAAGGTACATATGATTGGCTAGATCCTTATCGATAACATTGGACGCAACTCAGGACAGGTAAAAGTTAGGTACCGCCGACCTTTTTCCGGCGGCTCTATTGGTGACCACGCTGAGCTTTCGCCGACCCCCATCGGCGACTACGTTCAACTTTTCCCGGACCACGCTCAGCTGTATCCCGGAACTTAATTCTTGATATTTCTTCGCTTCGAGTGACGTGGCAATGCAAGCAAGCTGGTGCCTAATTCCTGCAAGGCGTCACAAGGCTTGGCTCTGTTATTAGCCGAGGTCCGGGTTAATAAACCTATCCCTTAACCCGTTAGCGCAGCGATATCGATAAGGATTAGCCAATAGGAGGCCCTTATTCGAACCTTCGTGTACAGCTCAGCACGGTGTTCCTGCACGGGCTCAACGGGATATGTTGTCTGTTACTTTGTGCTTCAGTGTTTTATTGCCCTTAAACTCTTCTATACAGTTATACTTTGTTACGGGTCAAGCTCTTGATGGAGGTGACAAGGACATTAACCGCACATCAACCGCCTGACGAAAGCGATTTCTGCCTGCTCTCCCTTGACGGTGGTGGGGTGCACGGTCTCTCCCCGCTGATGATCCTCCGGCAGCTCATGAAAACGGTAGACTCGGAGATCCCGCCCAAGCCTGGAAGCATTTGAGATGATTGGTGATACCTCGACCGGCGGACCTATCGCGATCATGCTCGGCAGGCTCCGCATGAGCATTCAGGAAAGCATCACTGCATACTCGGGTCTTTCGGACAAATACTTTAAAAGGCGAAACATCGCGTGAATCTGAAAGGCAAAATCCAGGGTAGATTCGATGATGAGATGTTCAATGGATCATTGTCGCCAGCCTTGAAGCCCTCCGCGAGGATCTGTTGATGAGCTCCGATAATGAGGATTGGTACGAGAACCTCCGTTCAGCTTCACAAAGGCTTACAGCCAAGATTTCAAATTTCGCCTAACCCAACATCATGATAGACACCATATGCCAGAGGATCGTCTTCATCTGCTCGATATTTGCCTAGCCCTGAGGAGGATTCCCTAATAAAAGCACGGAGTACTTGACGGAGAATACCGGAGGCATTGTCCTCTAGATCTCAACTATCGTCAAAACACTCCTCTCAACAATTCTTTGCCTCGGTTGTCTAACAGTATCAAAGGCGAGCAGTATGAAGGGCGAGGACATTTTGGTACTCTCTAGAAAGAGCTTAATTTGGGCCTACGGAGCATCTTTGCATCGGCCTTTGCGCCTCTCAGAGTTATGAGATGCTCTTGCCGTGCCCGAGAAGAAAGACCGCGAGCTTTTGGGCTGGGATCCCTGCTGGACACATCGAGTGCAAATTGATAACTGGTCACAGTTCCACCGCAGCCCCTTGGATTTGTGTGGACCGCTCTTGGACTTCCTGCCACCAAAAATTGTAGAACAAAACAGGCTAGACGATCAACAGAGCAAAGTCGGGCCCTCGGATATTATTCAGCTGCTTCATTCAACTGCCAAAGAATTCCTCTCGAGTTCTAAAACGGCAAAATGCCTTGCATTCCCCCTTGAGGATGCTACGATGCCTGTGGGGAAATGGGTCCAAACTCTATATTGAAATCACCCTGCCAACAAACCCCACGGAATTCTCGCTTCTACTGGTGCGAGCAGAGAGTGGTTCAGACAGGCTAACCCTCGATGAAAATAGACGGCGTGTGAACGTGACTGAGCGCTGAAGAGCTAAGGGTGATTTGCTCCTAAAGAGGCCCTGTTTACCGACCCAAGCAGGTCTCAAGCTCGATAGAAGTTTATTTGTCTACCCTGGTAATAACAACAACTTTCTATAAGACTATACTAGGTAGCTAACCCACTATTTGAGAACCTGCCAACCCTTTCTAATGATTTCAAATTTGGCTGCTGCTCCCGTGGGACGGCAGGGCTGCCCCTCCACCTAAAAAATCCTTTCTTCTAATGGTTGGGCTAACTAGAGGAGATTGCACGTTACCGTTTTCCACACCGATAACCAACGAATCCCTCCGTGCAGATCCATTTACGGAGCTTCCGCCCGCGCCCCGCCTGTTCCTCTTTCTGCACTCGCTCACTTCCTGCTGGGCGGAGATAACCTCGGCTTGGTCATGCCAAAGCACGTATCCTTGGTGCACGACCGTCTCGTCCCCAGGGATATGTAGGCGTGGGAAAAGATACAACGCCTCAGATTGTGGCATCTGTTGCTGCTGAGTTATTTTGCCGAAAGCCTCTAAACAAGCCCAGTCGTTTTCGTACTCAAGGGGCTCTTCAATATGAGCTTCGATTTCCCTTTTACTGTGCTGCATTTCTAGCCACAGATTCGCAGCCTCTTGAAATAATTCCTCCAGCCTGGCTTGGAATTCTGTGCCATCATCACTAAGGAAAAGGCGCAGCTGCTCATGAACATACTCGGATGCCTCTCTTGCCACATCGGCCACCGCGTTGTTTTCGTCTTCTGTCTGACGATTTGATAGGAGAAGTGCGCGGACAATATTACCCTTCCGGCTCCTGGCCCCGAAATGACGGTTCAGGATATCCTTGGTCGTCCAGCTATCTTCAACAGACTCAGGGACGTACCATGGCCTGAAAATGTTCCTGTAGAGCTGGGCGGCGAAGATGTGCAATGCAGCAGCCACACGCATAAGCTTAGCTACGGGGGAGTTGGTAGGAGGAAGGCTTAGTTTTATATGCAGCTTCCTCAGCTTCTCCCAGGAGGTAATATCCTGTTAAGGCAAGGTTAGTGTTTTAGAGGTAGTGACCGGGGAGCCAACATACTTTCAACACTTGACTAGGGAGATCAATGGAAAAAGTGGTGTTCATCAGATCAAAACAGCGGTGGAAAAACTGATCCAGATTTACTCTTCTATCAGTTCTTAGAGTCAGTATATTGGATGTCTAGGCATCGCCAACTTAAGTATTTCACTTACAAATCATTGAGATCCATATCTTTCAATTGGGAGAGATAATTGTCCCATTCCTGCAGCCGATGCTTGTTGATATCGCACTCCCTTCTCGCGAAATCTGCGTCCTCGGTCGCTTGAGCTAGACGACTATCTAGGGAGTGAACATTGTCTTGCAAGGACACTAACTTCGCTTCCATACTTTGTACTTTTCTTTCAGCCTGATTTTTTTCCCTCTCTGCCTGGCGTTTGAGATCAGCTGTTTCAATATCCCACTTCTTGTAACGAGCCTCAAAAGTGTTCAGCATTTGCGTTTCTATAAAAGAGATGCGTTTATCCTTCTCTGATAGTTCAGCTGTCTTCTCGGCAAGTTCACTTTGCATCGAGCTGTTCTCCTTGATGATTCGGTCCATTTCGGAATATTCGCGAGCGTGCTTGGAGACTCTCTGCAGTATATCCTGAAAATCGTTCCAGTCTTGCGACACCTGCTTATGCCTCGCAGCTAGATCTTTTTGTGAGAGGCTCCCTGTTCTCGTCGGGGTGGTGTCGCTTCCCGCGGTGCCTCCAGCGGCGGAGCTGGCATTGGAGACGTTCAATTTTGACGACATACTATGAAAGTTGACCAGGTCATCAAGTTAGTAGAGTATAGCGGCTAGTTGACGGAGGTGATATAGTAAGGGGAAATCGCGTACCCTGCTTAGCCTGACTGGCTGCGACCTCCCAAAGTGAAGATCGACCGTTCGATGAAGCCTTTTGTTAGATTGCTGGGTTCTAGCCAGAGTAGATAAACATCAGTGTGCAACAGCCTCGCATAGGGTGCTGTGCCGCTCTCTAACACCGCATCATCGTCACACTTGGCTGCCTAGTTCGCCCCGTTCCTAAGGAGAGAGGCAGACCGGCGGATCTAGCCCTCTACGAGCCGTTCGCATATGACAATCGAGAGATGGGCATGCAGAAACAGCTTTCCCTGCAAATGGCGCGCAAAGTGAACGATGTGGTTCGCTGCAATTGGCTGGGACAATCTTGGACCAAAGCGACAGTGACAATCTAGGTTGGACGATTTCCTTGGCTAAGCCACGTTTTAGATATGCGAAAGCTTGAGTGGACCATCGGCTGGGCGTCTTGCAGGGCGTTCTGTCTCGTTCTCTGGATCCCCAAAAGTCTTTGAAACGTGCCCTCAGCAGATAGCTCCGACCTCTTTTCTGGTGAATCAATGCTGGGGTAGTAGAAGCCAATGGACAGAGATCGTTCGATGCCCTTGCAAAACGATAGTCGTGTTAGATCTCCAACCAAGCATGTGGCTAAGTGACTTTCCGAGGAAAATTTTGTTTATAAGAGATGATGGTATTTATTTTCTTCCGCCCAGTGATCTATTTGGACTGGCGACGATTTAGATTGGCTGTGGCGCTCCAGCTGGATCTGGATCTGGATTGCTTTATAAACGCCGGCGTGGCGTGGATTAAAGCTCATGGAGCTCCTGGCGCGCTATAGCTTATACCTTATTAGGAGGGAGGTTGGGCGCTCTATAGTTGGTGCACGATAAATAGCCAATTAGGGGAGTAAACGATGACTGCCTGTTCCTTATATATAGTATTAGCCACTAAATTAAGGACGCTTAACTATTGCTGCTCCTTTACCGCTGCTACCGTAGCTTTACTTATAATATCGCCCTTAATAACGCCGTTCCTCCCTCTACCAAGCTCTATTACTACCCCTTCCTTAGTATTATTCGCTATCAAGGAAAGATCTATATTTGCTCTTAAAGCTTAATAAAACCGCTAAAGTTTACTAAGCAGCGAATATTACCAATCTAAATATGGGGGGAGAATATAATACTAAAAGGTAGCGATGGTAAGGAGTAGTTCTATTACTGCTATCTATATAAAAAAATTAGCGTTAATAAGAGCTTATAAGAGTTACAAAGGGGTAATCTACGGCGCTTAATTACCTTATTAGTAAATATAATATAAATAAGGATACCGGCAAGATTAAACAGCCTCCTTTAAAGGATCTAAATTAGCTAATAAATAAGGCTTTTCTAGACGCCTACGCCCTTAATTGCTAGTAAGCTTTTAATGGGTTTAAAGCCTTACTAATCCGCTGGCTAGTATACTACTATATCACCTTCTTCTAGTTTGTTACGGGACACCTCCGTGACACCTTACACACGTCCACCTGTTTCCACCGACGCAGCAAGAAGAGACCGGCCGTGAAACGGCAATCTGATGGCAATCTTCGGCAATCTGACGGCAATCTGCCGCATTCTGCCATATTCTGCCAAGTCCACCGAATCCTGCCAAGTCCTGCCAGGACCGCTACTCGAATCCTATCCTGCTCCGTGCATATATTAACTAAGTAACCAAATTCACAATATATACCCTTTCTCCCCGTCTCCTTACCTTTTCTCCTTATGTAACGTCTTAACTTTATTACGCAGTTTATATATATAGCTTATTAATATCTACTTCGCTATATATTATTACTGCTTATGCTTACTCCGTAATACTACGTTATATTAACCTTATATACTACCCTCCAAAATATAAAACGACCATAAAGCCCCCGTAATAGCCGCTGGCATTATATCTGCATTTTAAGAACAATTAGTAGAGATATAGAAGTCCTTTATAGATGCCCTATATTATAAGAATAGACCGCTCTTACCTATTAAAATTAGTTATATAAAGAAGTGGATTAATAAAATACTAGATAAGGGCTTTATCCGCAAATTAACCTTACTAGCTACTGTACTACTCCTCCTTACTATATAACTTAGCGGTAGTATATAAATCTACTATAGCTACTAAGGCCTAAATATAGTTACTATTAAGAATTAGGGCCTATTACTACTTGTTCGCGAGACACTTAACGCACTCTATAGCGCTAAGTACTTTACTAAACTTAATATAATTGCTGCGTTTAACTGTATCTAGATCACGGAAGGCCATAAGTGGCTTATAGTATTTATTACCTGGTTTAAACTCTATAAAATATTAGTTATACCATTTAGTCTCTATAACGCGCCTCCTATATTCTAAAACTATATTAACTATATTTTATATAACGCCCTTAACAACTACTGTACTATATATCTTAATAATATTCTTATCTTCTCTAAAATATATACTAAGTATATAAAATATATAATCGAAATTATTTAGAGACTTAGTAACGCTGAACTCTAGATTAATATTAATAAATCTACGTTCTATACTACTAAAATAAAATACCTTAGCTTACTTATTTTAACTAATAGTATAACTATAGACCCTAAAAAGGTGCAGGCCTTATAGAAATAGAAGAACCCGATATTAGTTAAGGAACTATAATAATTTCTTAGCTTTATAAACTTCTACCAACAATTTATCTTAGGCTACTTTAAGGTAGTTAAGCCTATAACTAGGCTACTAAAGAAAAGTACTAGCTGGTTATAGGGCTCTAATTAAGTATAGGCGTTTTAGACCCTAAAAATAGCGCTTACTATAGCACTAGTCTTAGTATACTATAACTATATAAAGAAGACCGTATTAGAGATAAACGCCTTAAACTAGGCTTTAGGAGGAGTACTTTACTAAGCTAGCGAAGATAGTAAACTTAAGCTAGTCGCATTCTTCTCTACTAAGTACCCTGCCCTTAAATATAACTATAAAATATATAATAAGGAGCTTTTAGCAATTATAAAAGCACTAAAAAAAATAGCGCCCTAAACTATAACGTGTTCTACTACCGAGCGCATCACACCACCGGGCGCATCACTTCAAAGAACACCAAAAAGCCTAAATTTCAATCTTAAATATCTCAACCACTACTTAATAATATTTTCTAAAAATTTAAATATAAGCTCTAATATGTCTATTTTAGTGCCTGTTATAATATAAAAGCATATGGTCAAGTGGTTGTTGAGATATTTCGAAATATCTCTATTTTTAGCCCCTAAACTCTATATTATAATAACTATTAAGTTATACACTCTAATATTATAATATACACTAAAATATGTATATAAAAGCTTATATTTAAATTTTTAGAAAATATTATTAAGTAGTGGTTGAGATATTTAAGATTGAAATTTAGGCTTTTTGGTGTTCTTTAAAGTGATGCGCCCGGTGGTGTAATGCGCTCGGTAGTGGAACACGTTAAGGAACTAAGGAACTATTTAAGATTATTACGGACTAACGTACTCCACAAGCGAGCGGCCCACCCAAGCGAGCGGCCCACCTCAAAACTCACCAAAAATTAGAAAAATCGCACCTTAGTATCTCGACAACCACTTAATAATAAATTCTAAAATTTTAGATTTGGGCTTTTATATATACTCTATGGCTTCTATTAAAGCTATATAGTAAATAGTTTAGTAGTTTTTAAGATATAGCAATTTGGGGGCTAAAACGAGGCCAAATTGCTATATCTCAAAAACTACTAAACCATTTACTATATAACTTTAATGGAAGCCATAGAGTATATATAAAAGCCTAAATCTAAATTATTAGAATTTATTATTACGTGGTTGTCGAGATACTAAGGTGCGATTTTTCTAATTTTTGGTAAGTTTTTGAGGTGGGCCACTCGCTTAGGCAGGCCGCTCGCTTATAGAGTACGTTATAAGAACTTTTAGACCTTTATAATAACAAAATAACTAAACTAGCGCTAAGTCTGTTAAGCTAAGTTCCTTTCTTAGTTTAACTTTATTATTACCAATAGGCCTAATATAAAAGCCATAATCCTAGGGGCTTTTAGCTGCCTTCTAGGCGTAGTACTCGCTAACGCTAGTAATAAATATCTATAACATCAAGATCGTATTATTTTACTACTAAAAAAAGTTAACCCTACTATTCTAGATAAGCTACTAAGCAAATACCAAGACTATAGCGTTAAAGACTTTATTGTAGTAATAGACTTAAAGCCTAAGAAAAAAAACCTTAAGGAGCTTATTAAGAATACCTATAAAGAGAACGAACTAGCTAGAGATCTATTGGCCGCGCTATAAGAATAAGAAGGCCGTAAGGTACGCTACTAGCCTAAGCAGATTAGAAAGTTGCTCCGCTATAATAAATCTAAATACTTAATTATTAACGACCTAATCTACTATAGAAACCGAGTATTTATTTACAATTTACCTAAACTCTAACTAGAAGTTATATACCGCATATATAATTTAGGTCCTATAGGCCACCTAAATTGCGTTAAAAACCTAGACCTTCTTAGTTAAACCTATTAATAGCTAGGTATTTTATAGTTTACGACTACCTTTATAAAAGACTACGCTTTTTACTTCCATATAAAGACCCTATATTTAGCACTGCCTAGTTTTCTAAAACTACTAAAACTACTAGTCCGCCCATGGACTAATATCTCTATTAACTATATTATTAACCTACCTAAGTACCTTTATAATAGTAAAATATATAGATATACCTTTGTTATTATAAACCGCTTAATAAAGATAAGACACTTTATTTTTGTTACTAGCCTAAATACTAAGGAGCTTATTAAAGCATTTACCTATACTATCTATAAGTTACACGGCGCCCTAAGTACTATCGTTTCTGTATAATTACAGCACCTGTCGTACCGAACGCGTGCTTACGCGTACGGTACACCAACTACGCGTTTACGTGTTCGGTGCACCAACCACCCGCTTACGCGTCTAGTGCACCCCTAAAGCACTAACTAATTAGGGGGAGGTTGCATTAGTATATAGACCACGTAGTCTGCTTTAATATAAGAGACAGTCACCACTATCCCAAAGAGCATACAATACTATACGTATTTCGTGCCCCGGGATACAACTTACTTGTGCTATTAAGTTAGTACGAACACTGATTAGTAAGCGCGCACAGATTAGTAATCACTTAATACCTCCCCCCGAGCGATATATACGATAGCGACCACCTGTTTAGACTCCTAGTACGACCTGCTAAAAGGTCGGAAGTTGGGGATTATGGACTTATCTCCAACTCTGTATACTTATTTAAGTCTTAGTACGGTTTACTGGAAGTTATAGACGTAAATACAGACCTATATGGAACCCCTATCCTTAACCCCCTTAAACCTTAAACCTCTTTAGACCTTTTGCGGAAACCCCCTACCCTTCTACGAACTATTACGGACCCGTTAATTAATTTTACGGACCGTTATAAGACCTTCCCTACCCGTTATAAGCTGCTACCACCCGCTACGCACCACACTACACTATAGTATGGCAGACATTAGCAAGCAAGTTAGCGAAGGTTAAAAGAAGTAGAGACAAGGAGTCGATGTTACGTCTACAAATAACGTTAACGACTACATCAGTTTTAAAATCCTTGAATATAAACACTTTGAGCTTATAAATAACGACCTATAGGAGCAATACTAGGAAGACTTTACGGACTTTATGGAAGCTATTTTTAAGGCCTGCAACCCTGTTATTATCTATAAACTACAAACCCTTTTACGTGACCAAGGTGTATGGGTTAAAAGGAATAAACAAGTTACTATTACATAGTCCTTATATAACATAATATACAAGAAGGACCAAACGGAATGGACTAAAGAGGAAATCCTAGACTAGCTCCAAGAAACTAAGGAACTCTTTACTTCTTCTAAACTTAATGTAATCGCTAGCCTTATACCTAACCCACTTAACTAAATTTGTCCCATAAACCTAAGCGGCTTTAGACTTGACCTTATTAGCCAAAATACACCCTACTCTTAAGTTACGGATTACAATACCCCTATAAACCAAAATACGGACTAAATTACCCCCGCTATTTAAGTTATAGATCCGTAAGCTATATATCCGCAAGCTATAGATCCGCAAGTTATAGATCCGTAACCCACTTAAGTAAAGACCTATGGTAAGGAGCTAGCTAATCTAGCTAAGCTCTATACCAACAAATCTAAGTATAGCGGTGAAAATGATAATTTTAACTTTAAACTGACTATCTTTACGGACCTCTGCTAGAAGGCTAATATTCCTAAATAAGAGTTCAGCTAAGCCTACTCTACTATACTGCGCGGCCTAGTATTTAACCACTACTATACTAACCTTAAGAGCAACCCCCTTGGTGTCCCCTTTAATAAGCTATGCGAAGCTACCCGTAACTACTTTAAAGGACCGGAATATAGGCGTGATATCCTTACCTAATGGAATATAACCAAGCTATGGACCGTAATTAACAAGAACACCGAAAAATTGACTATAGAGTGTCTGCAAATCCTTATTAAAGACCTCTGGTACCTATAGCACGGCCTTAACGCCAAGCTTTAAACAGACGACTTCCTGCATAATAAACTTATTATAGCTTGCTAGGAAGTAGAGCCCTATAAGTACGCCTATTATAAGCCTATAGACACCTTAGCTGGCCTTATTAATAACCTACGCTCCTCTATTGTAATATATAAAGTCTTAAACCTATTGGGCAGCACTTAAGCCTTCGCCACGGATATTTAATATCTGTAGATAGACTTAGACGTCTACTTTACGGACCGCTATTACCGCTAGTAGCACCTATACCAACTAAGTCCCACCTATAACCCCCGTAGCAACTTCTGTACAAAAGCATACCCCCGTAGACAAACAAACCAGAAATGCTTTATATGTGGTAAGGAAGGATGTTAGTCTATAAGGTATACCTAGGAAGAACGTAATAGGTCTAAGAAGAGATTTAATAAACGGATTAGCCAGTTTATCTTAAAATACAAAGGAGAGGAAGAAGAGGAGCCCCCTAATGAGTTAATAGAAGCCCTTATAATTAACTTTAACCTAGACAACTAGGAATAGAAGACCTTAGAGACGTTCCTAACTACTTTTAGACCTTTTACGGACAGCTAAGCCTTTAATATTACGACTGTATTAGCCGACCATTTCTTTATATACTTAGTTGCGCCTAAAAACCATTCCGTAAGCACTCCTGTTATGGACGTTATAGATTATGAGCAGGACCTATTTGTATATATTACCACAGAACGCTATACCCCTAAGGAATTTTATGGTGTTATGATTAATATAGGCGCCTCTAAGAAGTCTACTATAGGTTACGGATAATACCTTACATATAGGACCACCGCAAATAATAATACGGATATTGACACTATGTAAACTGGGGCCATAAACGTCTAATTCGGCATTGGCTTAACTGTATTAATTGGATTAGTTATAGTTAAGACCCTAATTGGCCTAGTTAACTTCTATATAGTAAAAGCAGATACCCCTTTCTTACTTTGCCTTGCGGACATGGACAGGTTATAGGTTTACTATAACAATATTACGGATACCTTAATTGGCCCTGTAATTGCCCTAGGAAGTAAGCATGTTACCCTACTAATTATATGATGATTTGGACACCCGTTCCTTATATGGGGAGAGACTTTATGGACCTATATTTAGGAATCTTTTAACTATAACCCATGCTACCTTACTAGTATGGAGATCCACCGTCTGCACCGCCATTTCGGCCACCCGTTAGCTGAAAAGCTATATAGAGTCCTTGAATGCTCTGGACACAATGACGTTAATAGGAAGGCAGTTAATTACCTAACCAAATACTGCTCTTTTTACCAGAAATACGGACGTTCCCTAGGCCGATTTAAGTTTACCCTTTATAAGGACCTTAACTTTAACTACTTAGTGTATGTAGACATTATGTATATTAACGGCAGCCCAGTATTATATATAATTAATAAGGCAACCCGCTACTAAGCTGCCTGTTAATTGCAAAATATATTTATAAAGCATACTTGGGATATTTTACGGACCTGCTAGATTAATATATACGTTAGACCTCCTAAGTATATTACCTATAATGCTAGTAGGAACTTTATTAGCAAGGAATTCCAGTAGTATGCTATGGCCATAGCTATATTAATAAAAGCTGTTCTAGTTAAGGCGTATTAGTCCGTTAGGCTTATTAAGCAAGCTTACCTAGCTCTACGGAGAGCTTATTAGATTATTACGGATGAGTGTAAGGACATTTAAAAGAAACTAGCTTTACAGATGGCTGTAAAAGCCGTTAATAACACCGCTGGCCCTAATGGACTAGTACCTACCCTCTTAGTTTATGGAGCCTACCTAAGGATAAGCAACCTAGGCCTCCCTACCCTATCTATTACGGAATAAGCAGCTGCAATATGGAAGGTAATAGCCGAAATAGCCAAATTATAGGCTAAATAAACTATTAATAACGCCCTATACTACCGTAACGGACCTAATACAACCTTAGTATATAACCTCCCGCTTAACTCTGAAGTCCTCGTATGGCGTGAAAGCGGCAGTTAGAATAGACCTTACTGTCTACTAGCCGTAGAAAACAAGACGTGCTGCGTATAGCTTCCTAGCAGGCTAACTAGCTTTAGAAGCACGTCCGTAAAACCCTACTTTTGGCCCAAAAACACCTATAACGTTAAGCTAGACGAACCAGAAGCAACCGCCAAACTAGATAAACCAGAAGCGACTGCTAAATCAAACAAACTAGAGGCACCCTTGCCTACCCTAGAGGTCCTTTAGAAACCCACTGAACCTACTAAACCTACTATAAAGCGTAGCTAAGGACGCCCCTATAGGAATCCTATAATGGAGAACCACCTAACCTCCGCAGGTATATCCGTAAAGTAATCTCCGCCTATAGATATATTAGTTCTAGTATAGGAAACCCTTTTTACGGACTTATAGCGTAAAGAGATTAACGGACTACTTAAAAAGGGTGTCTTTGTAATTATAATGGAGAGAGACGTTCTGTAAGGCGTCCGTATATTTAACTTACGCTTTATTGACGAGATTAAGCACCCTAGTACTAATAAAGCCTTTAAGAAATTAAGGCTTGTTGTATAAGCTTATAACAACTAGGGAAAGGACCTAGTCCTTACACAATCGCCTATAATTTAACGGGTTAGTTAACGGATTATACTTATACTTATGCCTAGACTACAGTAAACTAAATCTGTAGCCCTTTACTTACGGGATATCTTATAAGCCTATATGTAGTCTAATACCTACCTAAGTAGGGATATCTTTATATAACCACCCTATAAGCTTAACCTATAACCAGGAACAATTTTATGGGTTATAAAACCTCTTTACGGAGTACTAAAAGCCGGAAACTATTGGTTTAAGATATACCACTAGCACCACGTTAGTAAACTTAAAATGGAATAGTTAACCTACAACCCCTACCTTTTATACAGCCCATCGAACGGCCTTGGTATTGTTGGACTCTAAATAAACAATACCCTCTTCTTAGCAGACCGGACATTTGCGGATGCTAAAGAGACTAAACTATAAGAAGCTAAGTTCCTGGCAAAGCCGTAAGAGCAGTTAACTAAGTAGACTCTAATTAAGTTTAACAGAGGCTTAATTACATAAAAGGGCAACTTAATTTAGCTAATCTAGGAACGCCAAGCTTAAAACCTAAAGCTTATTATAGCAAAGCCTACGGACCTTACTAGTTCCTGCAGAGAGACCTGTAAGACCGTAAATACAAAGGACCAATACGCTGCACAGCGTGCAAGAGGCGCCTATATTGCCACAGTCTGCCAACCCAAATCTGCCTACGACTTGTCCTTTGCGGCCCAGGCAGTAGATCTGTAAGAAGAAAATATCAAGCAGCTTAATAAGCGCATTTAGTGGCAAATTAACAATGTAGCAAGGGGACTTACTTTTGTACCACTAGACCTAAGTTCCCTTAGCTTACTAGCATTTACAGACGCCTCCTTTGCTAATAATAGGGACCTATTATCACAAATTGGCTTTGTAATTATACTTACAGACCATAATTAGGACGCAAACATTCTGTATTAGTCCTTAATTAAATGCAAATAGGTAACCTATAGTGTACTAGCTTCTGAACTATATGTACTAGCTTATAGCTTTAATATAGCAGCCGCAATCAAATTAATAATCTAGAAGATTTTATAACTGGAGCAGTTACCCCTGGTTTTATGCACTAATTTAAAGTCCCTCTACGACTACCTAGTTAAACTAGGTACGACATAAGAGAAGAGGCTTATGGTCGACCTAATATGCTTACATCAGGCCTACAAACGACGTGAAATTATGGAGGTTAAATAGATTAGCAGCGGAGACAACCTAGCGGACGCCATAACTAAGGCAAAGCCGTGTTAAGCTCTAAAAACCCTAATTAATATAAATAAGCTTAATCTAAAGGTTATAGAATGGGTGGAACGTGACTAACGGAGTACTTATGGTTTATTTGCGGCCCGTCGGAAGGCCATACGGTTCCTTTACGGCCCGTTAGAAGGCCGTACAGTTTACTTTACGGACCTTAAGCAGGACTTACGGCCAGCTTAAAGTACCGTCTGGAAGGCAGCCTAAAAGGCACCTTGGGAGGGATTTCCTATATATTTCTTTTGTGTTTTACGGTTCTATTAAAACAATTTCGGAGGCTGTATACAGGTGGTTTCATTTTTCAAGTACCGCCAGTGTATAATTACAGCACCTGTCGTACCGAACGCGTGCTTACGCGTACGGTACACCAACTACGCGTTTACGCGTTCGGTGTACTAACCACCCGCTTACGCGTCTAGTGCACCCCTAAAGCACTAACTAATTAGGGGGAGGTCGCATTAGTATATAGACCACGTAGTCTGCTTCAATATAAGAGACAGTTACTACTATCCCAAAGAGCATACAATACTATACGTATTTCGTGCCCCGGGATACGACTTACTCGTGCTATTAAGTTAGTACGAACAGTTTCTAATAGAGGGTCTTTATTTATCTCTAACTTCTAGCGTCGCCTAAACTAGCGCCTAAAGGTAACCCTAAACCCTAGTTCTATATAGCACTCTAAAATAGATAGTTAGACTAAGATTATTAACATAGCAATAAATAAGTACCTACGCGCTTTTGTAAGCTTCACCTAAAATAACTAAGTAGATTAGCTCCCCCTTACTAAGTTTGCTATAAATAACTAAATTAATAAGACTACTGGAATTTCACCATTTTTTACTAACTACGGCTATAACCTATATTTAGGCATTAAACTAGCGGGCCCCTACCTATTAGCCCTATCCGTATATATAAAGAAAGAGTACCTATAAGCTAATACTATTGCTAACCACTTTAAGCGTATCCTAACTTAGCTTAAAGCTCTAGCTTATATCTCCTAGTAATATTATAAAGATAACGCTAATATAAAACGGGATAAAGGTATAATATTTAAAAGGGATAATATAGTTATAGTTAGCCTTAAAAATATAAAAACTAACCGGCCTAAGAGGAAATGGAATAATAATTAGGATAAACCCTAGCCTATCTTAGCTGCCTATAGAGGAGTAGTTATGGTAGACCTCCTAAACCATATTTGCGTTAATTAGTCTTTCTATATATTAAAAGTCCGCCTCTAGTTCCCTAAGGAGATCCCTAGCTAAGCACGCATTAATAAAGAGAAATATCGCAATATCGTAGATAGGATAGCCGAAAGAAATAATAACGGCAATATTATGGACAAGTGGGAATTTAAGAAAATTCTTAATATATATAATAAATAAAAGGACGAGCATAGCTTAACGTACTATATTAAGTGGAAGTATTATAATAAGAAAACCTAGAAACCCAAGAAGTCCCTAAAAGGATACGAGTGCGTACTATTAAAGTTCAATAAATAATACCTAAAAAAGCCCGGACCCCTAAACTGGATATAAGATAAGAGAGACTCGCTATATTAAGGCCATAGATAATAACCATAATAATTTAGAAAAGTTAAGATCTTATAGAACTTTAACTGTCGGTTAAAGTTATCTAATTAATTAAATTCTTGCTAAGAACGCCGTGCCTAATTAATTTAGGTAGCAGTATGGAGTTTTACCGACGCCATTTATTAAGCTAGCTAATTAGGATTTTCTATCCCCGGGATAGAAAATCGCTATTAGCTTAGCTAAAAGCAGTAAGCGAAACTAATATCTTTACGCACTAAATCTACCGGTTTCCACTAATACTATAGCCACTGGTTATATAACTATAATTTGCTATTACTTAATGGCAATTTGCTAGTACCGTAATACTCTATTTTAGAGTTACTTATTTAGTTTAGGGACTAAACCTTCTAGGGAAAGGGAGTACTATTACGGCACTAACCTAGCGCATACTGTTTTATACTGTTTTATACTATTTCCTACTATTAGCTAGCCTACTACTAGCGCCTTAGCGCCTGGCCTTACTACTTATATACAATACCCCTTTCGCCTCTTTCCCTCTTTATACTATAACGTAGTTATTTAGCCTATTTGTATTATAGCACTGTGACAGATTATATATTTAGGTTTTTAGCAAATTATGCTAACGGGGTTACTCTAATTATATAAATATTTAAGGTATTAGGCGAGTATAGATCGTCCTTAGTTTCTTATATAGTTTCTTATTTAGGTTTAAGTTTAGTATTAGGTACGGAGTTAGTGTTAAATTTAGGTTCGAGTTCTTTAAGTATCTTTTTTATAATAGAATACTAGTTCTTCTAGTACTTTTATATATTAAGCTTAAGCTTCTATTTAGTTTAGGGCGGTATAGTAGTTAGGATTGGTTTATATGGTTTAGTATAATTTTTAGGTTTTTAGTGGACGTTAGCGGAAGTCTTATATTAGTAGAATTTAGTAAAATTATTAGAATAGTTGAATTAGGTGGACTTTTTAGGTATATAGTAGACGTTAGTAGAAATTTTAGACTAGTAGATTTTAGTAAAATTTTTAGGTTCTAGTTTTAGGTCTGGGTAGTAAGTTATAAGGCACTTCTACTTGTAACGGGAGGTGGTAAATAGAAGCTTAAGGTTATTTTAATTAATACTTACCTTATATAGCTTTATCTAGGGTTATCTAAGGATTATTAAGTAACTTAGGGTAGTAACGAAGAGCCTAATCAGTTCTTTATGGTTTAGGTATTAAAGTCTTAAAAATACTACGTTGGTAATATAGCCTAAGATAGTGCGTTTGCTATTAAACTAAATATATTAATATGCTAGTTAAGTAGGGTTAGAGTAAAACTATTATCTTATATAAAGATCTTATTAATAAATTTTATATTACTAGCTTCTGTATTAATTAGGACTTAAGTAGTAACCTATTAATTATTTTGCTAAAGACGACAGTTAATAGTTATACTGCGATTCTAAGAGTTAGAGTTTATAAGATCTAAAGTATTTAATAAGATCCTAAGGTAGCGCTATCCTAGAGAGCGATTTAGCTCTAGGACCTTTTTTCAGAGGCAATTAGGGCGGAGTTCTTATGGCGTATTAGTTATAGCTTTATCTTTATAAGTAGTGCTTATTAGATACGGGGCTAAAACTAGGTAAAGATTGGGGATGGTAACTAGATAATTAATGCGGTTAGAGAGATAGGAGCTACTTTTATACTTAAAATAGAGGCCTAGCTTAGTACGTTGTTTTTATTTATAGGACCCTAGTAGGGCGTATCCTCGGGTCCTAGTGTTAATATCTACGGCGTTAAGGTACTTAAGCTAAGATAATAACTTAGACGTTTGTAGAGCTATTATATTATATTAAGGAGTGGGCTTTGGTATTAGGCGTAGTATATTATTATACCGTTTATTAATAACGTTTATATAGGCGTTAAAGGCTCCTAGTAGGTCTATACTAATTAGGGAGATTTTTAATTTAGGACTTAAGGATTTAATAAGGCTGTTAATTAGTATAGAGTTATTCTAGCCTATTTCCTTTACATAATGGTTAAATTTAGAGAAGTATACTAAAAAGCTTTTCGTTTCTTAAGCTATATAGTTTATCTTTCTCTAAGTAGCAGCTTAGCGGTTTAGGTTATTATATATAGCTTTAAGAAGTATAACTAGGCTTAATACTAAGTTCGGTTAAAGAGGTTTAATAAGGTTAGCTGCGTCTTCTCCTAGTTAACTTAAGGCGTAGTAAAGTCGGTTAGTATTACTAGTTAGCTTATTTTTAAGCCAGCTTAAAAATAATTAGAGTTCTTATTATTTATCAGTAAATATTAAAGGGTCTAGTAGTTATTTATATTATTATAGTACAGTAGTTGGTTTAAGGTAAATAACTACTATAGGTTAGGGACTTCTGTTCCACGTATTTATTTCTAAAAATAATAATTGGTCTTAGGGCCTTAGTATAGGCATTTTAAGGATGCGGACTTCTTCTTAAAGATCCTTAATTATTTACTAGTATCGTAATTCTTATCTAGCTTATTCTTAAATCAAAATAGCTTAGATCTGTACAAGAACGTCTATAAAGGACTTTTATATTTTTACTAATTATTTTTAGAGTGCGGATATAATACTAGTAGCTATTATAGGGGCTTTAGGGTTGTTCTATATTTTAGATTGTAAGGTATAATTGCTAGGGTATATGGTAGGGAATAGGTAAGCCAAGCATAAGTTATAGGAGAGTTGATAGAAGAGGACAATATGGTAATAAGGGTAGGCAATAGCCTTATACAGAGACAAACTAATAAGGAGATGCTAAGGGCTAGCCGAAGGCTAGCCTTGGCAGCCCTTAAGAGCTCCTAAATATATATCTAAGTAAGGGACAAAAGATCCCTTATAAGGATTTAGGTGGTAGTCCTAGTAAAACTTAGTAGGATTTAGTAGACTTTAGTAAAATATAGCAAAATGCCGTAGATTGCCATTAGATTGCCATTAGATTGCCATTAGATTGCTATTAGATTGCTATTAGATTGCTATAGATTGCCGTTAGATTACTGTCTCGCGGTTAGTCTCTAATTACTAAGTTAGTAAAAATAGATAAATGTGTATAAGGTGTTACGGGGGTGTCCTATAATAGGTAGTAGTAGCTACCTTAGCTAAAACGGCGTTTATAGAATATCCCCCTAAGTTATTAGTTAATTTTATTTATAGAGTATAAAAAAGAGACACCTTTATATACTTTATATATAATTAGTTAACCTAAAAATAGGTTTCTACTAGTAATAAGAACTATATCCTTAATAATTAAGAACCGCTAAGGTAAAATAATAAGGTCTTGGTGCTATATTATATACTACTGTAACAGGAGATCCTTAAGTGAAATTATAGCAATCCTATAGGTGGCTATTATAGATTTAACTGTACCTATAAGGTAATTATATAGAAGTACGCTTAAATTAGCCTTACCAAAGATCTTCGTGAATACTTAGATAATTATAATGCTTGCTAGCGCTATAAATCGTGCTACTATAAACCCTATAGTAAGCTATAGCCTTTCTAGGTCCCCACCCAAGCCTAACAGCACTATTTACTTAACTTTATTATAGATCTTCCTAAGTTTAAGACTCCTAATAGCGTAGAGTATAACTCCGTTTTTATCCTTATAGACTATTTTATAAAGCTAGTACGCTACTATTTAGTACGTAAGATAATTAATGCTACGCAACTCGCAGAACTCCTATTTAGAGTCTTTATATAAATAGGGCCTCTAGATAATATCGTCTCTAATAGGGGTAGCGTATTTATAAGTAAGTACTAAAGTACTATATACTACTATCTCCGCGTTTAGCGTAAGCTTAACACTATATTTTTACCCGTAAATAGATAGTTAAATAAAACTCCATAACTAGAAGCTTAAGGTATACCTATATATTTATTAACTAGGAATAGTCTAATTAGGCTTTTCTACTTAATAAAGTAGCATTTACCTACAACTCTAAGGTCTATACTATAATAAAGTATTCCCTTTTAAGCTCGCCTACGGCTAGCTATTAAATGTTCTAAATAAAGTTCTAAACGGCGTTTAAGACGCCTAGCAAGATAGGAAGAAGTCTAAGTTAATAAATATTAAACTTATAAAGACATATCTATAACACCTACGCCTTATACGTAAGGCAGTAGTGGCGTTAATAATATACGCCTAATAGCTTTAGGCAAAATACTATAATTATTACTATTTGGCTAAGTATTTCGCTATTAGTAAACAAGCCCTGCTCTCTTCTAAGAATATCCACACAAAACGTCCCTATAAGAAGCTTAATAGCAAGTTTATAAAACCGTTTTAGATTTTAGAGCGTATAGGGTAGTAAGTATATAAACTAAAGCTTTTACCCGCTACGGAATAGCTCTACCTAGTCTTTTATATCTCCTTACTAGAGCCTTATAAGTTACATCCTAGGTTTTAACCCCTAGCAGTAAAAGAGCTTAAAAAAGGCAGATAGGAAGTAATTATTACCTACTAAGACCGTACTAAATAACTATAGTACCTTATTAAATAGCTAGAATGGCCAAATAAGTATAATAAATAGAAATATAAGGTAGAACTTAAAAATTGTTAATAACTGCTAGATAAGTACCGTAAGTAGAATACCCTAGCCTTATAGCTAAAGCGTAGGCGAAAAGTAAGCGCCGCTACTAAAATATAACTTCCACTAAAGCAAAGTAGAGAACGTCCTAAGGGATTAAAGAATAAGTAACACTTATAATAAGAACTATGGTATATATATAGGGTAAAGCGTAATTTATTAATATCCTATATAAGCTATGCTCTAACGTAACCTGGCTATACTAGCAAATTGCCGTTAGATTGCCGCAACTTGCTATTATATAATGGTAAGTTGCCATTACATAACTAGAGGATTGTATATAGCTTTAAGCGGTACTTCTATTCTACCCCTTTCCTTTCTCTAGCTTTAGATTCTTATTTATAGACAATCTAATTATATAAGCTTGCGCGTCCCTCTTACCGTGCTCAGCCTAATAAAAATTTATAAAAAAATTTATAGACCTTCCCCTAGTTAATGTCTGCTGCATTAGCGCCATAGAATTTTATTAGAACTTGGTCTAACCTAATACTATTACCTTTACCACTAGCTTATATAAAATTAATTAAATAATTAAGGAAAAGGAAAGCGAGCTTAGTAGATAGGAAAGTAAGTTTATAGATAAGGAGCTAGTAGAATAGAAACTACCCTATTAATACTAGAAATTTAAGGACATATTCTCTAAGGTAGTGTCTAATATGCTCCCGCCTTACCAACTATATAACTATAAGATTAAGATTAAGCCAGACAAGAAAAACATACTTAGCTATAGCCCCCTTTATTAGTAGTCTACTACTAAGTTATAGGCTATAAAGCAGTATCTTATTAATAATCTAAATAAGGGCTTTATTAAGCCTAGTTAAGCCCCTTTTAACTTGCCTATTTTCTTTACTAAAAAGCTAAATAAAGGACTTTGTTTTTGTATAGACTACTATAAACTTAATAATATAACCCGCAAGGACCGGTACCCACTGCTCTTATTTAATAAGACTTTAACCTAAATAAGTAGAGCTAAGATCTTTACTAAGCTTAATATCTATTAGGCCTTTTACCGGATTAGGATAAACCCTAAATTAAAAGATCTTATTATATTTTAGACCTGTTACAGAATATATAAATATAAAGTACTTCCTTTTAGACGAACTAATGGACTGGCTATGTACTAGCTATTAGCGACTCGGTCAATTAAGGCACGAGCACGGCAAGAGGGTCGCGCAAGCCTGTATAATTGGATTGTCTATAAACGAGGATCTAAAGCTAGAGAAAGGAAAGGGGAAGAACGAAAGCACTGCTTAAAGCTATATACAATCCTCTGGTTACGTAATGGCAACTTGCCATTATATAATAGCAAGTTGCGGCAATCTAATGGCAGTTTGCCAGTACCGTAATATCCCCCCCCCCCCTTCTCTAAAAAAGCCTGCCCTTAGGCTTTATATATCCGTATTATACCCACGGCGCGTTTTTGTCTTTATGCTTTATAGGTAACCTATTATCCTTACTATACTAGCATTCTATCCACTTATCTAGGTATTTTAGCGGTCTAGGTTTATTAGGGTACTAGTTATAGAACTCCTAAAGCTTATAGGGACTACCTATAAAGTTCTATATAGGGTACTAAGTAGGGTCTAGGTTATAGCCTTTCCAACTAATATAATACTTTAGCATTCCCCTTACAAATTTACAGGCTAGTATTTCTTTAATTTCCCATTTATTATTACTATTAACTTAAATTGGTAGGGGCAGTTTATTCTTTTATTTAGGTAATAGGTTATTAGTAGCTTTCTATAGCTTATCTAGCAAAAAAATAGGGTAGACCTTAATCAAATCTAGGAGCTTTACCTTATACGAGTTACCTCTCTTCTTAAGGACCTTATACAGTCCTGCTATCTAATAGTCTAGCTTATAGCTAGGCCGTTCTGTCTTTTAGTTCTTTATTATAACCTAGACCTTATTACCTATAGTAAAGTTAGGCTCTTATCTATGCTTATTTACTTGCTATTATATTAATTTCTAGGCCTTTTCTAGATTTATATGGGCTACTATTTAGGCTTCTTCTAAGCGCTTAGCGTACTACTAGGCCTCCTTATAAAATAGTTTTTTATGTATAGTCTAGGGTCCTTTTAGTCTTTCCTAATTAAAGCTTATATAGGGTAAGTATCCTATTTTTAGCTAAATAGGTGCAAACCCCGTAGAGTTATAGGGTAGGGTTGCCTAAGTATAGTCTATTAGGGGTAGCAGTTTAGCCTAATTATCTTAAAAGTAGTTAATAAAGGGCCGAAGTCTTTGGTCTAAATGTTAATTTATAATCTCTATCTAACTATTTATCTAGGGGTGGTATACTATAGAAAGCTTTAGCTTAATACCTAAGATCTAGGTAAACTTATTCTAAAAAGCCAATATAAATTATGGCCTGTAATTAGATATAATAGTATTTAATAGTCTATAAATTTGGTAGATATAGTAGATATACAGTTAAGCCGCCTCTTTAGCATTAATATTCTTATAATAAGGGATTAAGAACGGGCGCTTGCTAAAGTGGTTAACTATAACTATAGCTATATCATATCCGCTATAGTCTATAGGTAGCTTATAGAAATTTATAAAGATATACTACTAGGGGCGCTCTAGTATTAGGAGTGGTTTTAATAGTCCTAGGGTCTTATCTTATAGGATTATAGATCTATAGCAGCTGTCGCAGTTCCGTACATAACGGTTAATATCTATAACTATTCTGGGCCAGTAGTAGCAGTTACTAATAATCCTACAGGTCTTATTTTTTCTAGGGTGGGCTATAGAGACCTAGGCATATGCTTTGGTAATAAGCCAAGTCTATAAGTTCTGTTTCTCTGCTACTACTAGCCGTTCTTAATACTTAAGTAATCCATTTTTAAGGGACTATGGGCTGGTAATGTCCTTTACCTTTTTATGGCACTTCTATAGAGAAGGGGCTGTATAATTTACTTACAGTAGCTTATTAATAAGGTTAAGTTCCATATTTAGTTCTGCCTATATTTAGGGGTTAAGGTGCTCTAGTTATAGTAGTATCTAGGTCTATAATATAATCTTTACAGCTATCTAGTTATTTAGGTCTTGTTTGCGCCTTATAAGGACATCTATATAGTTAGTTGCGCCTAGCCTATATATAATTAGAAAGTATAACTAAAATAGGATATATACCTAGTACGCCTACTAGGCTATAAGGGCCTTTATTATTATAAAGTATTCTAAGGCCTTATAATCCAAAACCACTTTAATAGGCTTAGGGGTCCCTTCTAGCTATATACACCAGTACTAAAAGCTAAAGATAATAGCCAGCATTTCTTTATTATAGATATAGTAGTTTAGCCTAGTATCTATTATAGTCTTTAAATAGTACATAATAGGGTGCTATTCTCTGTCCGGTTGCTTTTAGGAAAAGATACTAGCTATTATGCTATCTAAGGTATTAGTTTCTAGCATTAAGGGCTATTTTAGGTCAAAGTAGGTAAGCAGGGGAGCCAATACTAGCCGTTTTTTAAGCTTATTAAAGGCCTGCCTATATATAGCGTTAAAGTGGAAGGGCTGGTCTTTTCTAGTAAGATGGTTAAGGGGCTAGGCAATTCTACTATAGTTCTTAATAAAGCGTTAGAAGTTATAGAAACCTAAAAATAATTATACCTCCTTTACGGTCCGTAGGGATATCCACTAGTTAATTACGGCCGTTTTTTCCAGGTCTGTCTTAATTCCGTCTATACTAATAATAAACCCTAGGTACTTAATACGCTTAACACTAAATTCTAACTTCCTAATATTGGCCTAGAGACTAGCTTCGCAGGGCCGTTATAGAACTTTATAGATATACTCCTTATATTCTAGTTTATTCTTAGAGTAAATTATAATATTATCTAGGTAGGCTGTGTAGAAGTTATTAAGGTAGTCAAAGAGTACGTTATTTATATACCGTTGGTATATAGCCAGTCCATTAGTCAGTCCAAAAGGTAGTACTTTATATTTATATAATCCGTAGCAGGTCCAAAATATAGTAAGATCCTTAAATTTAGGGTCCATCCTAATTTAGTAAAAGGCCTAGTGGATATTAAGCTTTATAAAAATCTTAGCCTTACTTATACGGGCTAGTGTTTCTTTAAGTAAGGGCAGCGGATATTAGTCTTTGCGGGTTATATAGTTTAGTTTATAGTAGTTAATGCAGAAACAGAGTCCACCGTTTAGCTTTTTTATAAAGAGAATAGGTAAGGTAAAGGGAACTTGGTTAGGCTTAATAAAGCCCTTATTAAGGTTATTAATAAGGTACTGCTTAGTGGCCTATAGCTTATTAGTAGATTGCTAGCGGAGGGGGCTATAACTAAGGGTGTTTTCTTTATCGGGCTTAATCTTAATCTTATAGTTATATGGTTAGTAAGGCGGGAGTATATTAGATACTGCCTTAGAGAGCATATCCTTAAATTCCTAGTATTGGCAAAGTAGTTTCTATTCTACTAGCTCCTTATCTATAAGCTTACTTTCCCTACTAAGTTAGTTACAGGCTAGGGCTTCCTTATCTTTAATTATCTGGTTAATTTTATATAAGCTAGTTGTAAAGGCAATAGTATTAGGCCGTTTTAAATTCTAGTAGAACCCTATAGCACTAATGCAGCAAATATTAACTAGTAGGAGGTTTATAGGGTTCTTTACGGACGTTCTATAGACCGTATTTTACAGTAGAGGGTTTATAACCCTCCTTAGCTCCTATTCCATTTTCTATAAATTATCCTTTTGGTCTATATATTTAGTATAGTATCTAATATTCCTTGCTGTTCTTTATAGCTATATAGGGCCTAAGCTAGCTAGCTTATTACTAACTTCCTAGGTTTCTAGTGCTAGTAGTGCAATATTAGTAGTTTGGGGGCGGCGTAGTATATAGACCCGTTGCGAATTAAGCTGTATATCTTTCTTAAAGGCCTGGTCCCTATATATAGCATTAGCCTAGTAAATAGTGTCTATCTATAGCCATATAAGATTTTCTATTATAATACTGATTTCCTTTATAAAAGAAGTTATTAGGGGTAAGATTTTGGGCTAGATAAGCCGTCTACTCTATATATTAAGCCGTAAGCCTAAATAGGCTAGCTATTTTCTTTTTAAGATTATATTATAGCTTCTTAGGTCCGTAATAAGAAAGGGGATATTATATTATCTTTATCCATCTATATAGAGGTGCATCCGTAAGATAGTTATAATAGGTGGTCCTATTTATCCATTATACCCACAAATAGGAATTAGTTTAGGCAGTTTCTTAAGGGGTATATTTAAAAAGTCAGCCAGCTTTATAGCACACTATATATCTATTAAGGTAAAGGTATTTACTCTAGAGTTAGCTAAAGTAGAGGTTAAAACTTAATATCTATTGCGGAATAAAGTATAAGGGATAGTATAGCTTCTTCCACTAATTAGCCGACCCAGATTAATATGTAATATATTAATTCCTTTTAACCCTAAAGAGAAGTCTTACTCTAGGGTTTCTCTTTTTCTAACTTTATACTATTCTCCTAAATTAATAAGACCTCGTTTATCTTTGCTGCTATTAGGTAGTCTTTTATAAAGTGGTCTTTCTAGCTATATAAGAAGTAGGCTCCTTAATTACTAAGGGCCTATCTATAGGAGTTGCTATATATAGGTTAAGTATTTACCAGACCCGTAGCGGGGCGAGCTATATAGCTAGCCACTAGGTTAACGGCAGGCGGCATAGTTAGTGCTATAGGGGTTGCAGATCTTACTAGGGCGCTATAGCCCGTTCTTATAGTACTTATATTCTAGTTAGTAAAGCTTCTAGTCTTATACCGCTTAGTATATACCTTAATTTAGTGGAGGCCCTAGTTAATAGCTAGGCACTAGTCTATAAGTTCCTTTAGCGTCTATACGGTAGTATAAACCGGTAGTATAGCGCGCTATAGGTCTAGGGTAAGCTTATTAAAGAGGTCTAGCATTAAATCTTCCTAGGGGATTCGAGCCTATCTAGCTAAGTATAAAAAGCGAGTCTAGAAGACTAAGAAGGTCTCTATTATTTTTATATTAAGGGCTTTATAGTTAAGGCAGGCGTTCTATATCTTAAAGGGGTCTTTATAAATAAAAGATAGGTAGTTAATTATCTCTTTTTTAGAGAGGAAGGGGTCTGCTAAGTCCTAGGCATATTACGGACGTAAATACGTCTATACGTCCCTACTAGTACGGCTAAAGATATAGGCCATTTTAGCTTAGGTAGTAGGGAAGTAGTCTATATTAACTTTAAGCTTATTTTATAGTTAAAGCTTCCAATTATTAAATATAGGGTTGGTTCCGTCTGTAAGTAATAGGGGGTCCACAACCTTTACAGACCGCAATAATGCTAATACTATACGTTAGGCTAGGGCCTTAAGGACTATAGCAAGTCTTTAGGTGTCTAATAATTCCTTACTAGGTATAGAAGTATCTTTGGTTTTAAGCAGCTCTTAAAGTTGTTTAATTTTAGTATTAGCTACTATAAGCTCTTCCTAGGGGGTTAAAACGGCGACTGTTTTACTATTAGAGGTATTTATAGATCTTATAGCGGCTTTGCTAGCTGCTGTATTTCTTAGCATAGTGGTAGGGGTATTGGGTAATTTTTAGTGTTTATTTATTTTCTAGGGGTTCTAGTCCATACGTGTCCTATTCTTAGGTTTTATATTCTATTTATATATATATATATTTAGTTCTTAGGGGTCTGTCCTGTCCTTATAGTCCTAGTAATATCCTTAGGGTCCTATTCTATATCCTTATCCTATTTATAGCCTTATAGATATATTTAAGTTCCTTCTTAGGAAAGAAGAGTAGTAACGAGCTTTAGATAATATTAGCGACTTAGTTAATTAAGGCACGAGCATAGTAAGAGGGTCACACAAGCCTATATAATTAGATTGTCTATAAACGAGAATCTAAAGCTAGAGAAAGGAAAGGGGAAGAATAGAAGCACCGCTTAAAGCTATATACAATCCTTTAGTCACGTAATAGCAACTTACCATTATGTAACGGCAAGTTGCGGCAATCTGACGGCAGTTTGCCAGCCATTGTTTTTCTTTTAGCTATTGTTACAAAAGCTACAACTAATAAAGCAGGAACAACAACAATTAATACTTCAATTATAGATATTATTGTGGGTAAATATAATATTCTATTTATTATAAGCTAAGTCTAAAGTTATAAAAATATATAGTTACAAAAATATATATAGCTACAAAAATATATATATATAATATACTTTAGATAATTAGGTTAAATTTAACTATATATAGTTTTAAATTGTAAAGCAAAAAATAATTACCCTATCTATACCAAATAAAAAATAAAAATAAAGTTAAAAATATAAATTAAGTAATAATAATAATTTATTGCTTAACGTCCAATTTAGATCCCTATTTGTTACGGACGCTTTAAGTACAATGTTACGACTACTTAGAGAAGAGTCGGCGGAAGCTAGTTAGTTAATACAGGCATGGTCTAGGATAGATCTGGTAGAACTATATGACGAGGAATGGTAACCAAGGTCACGTAGTATTGAACGTATTGACTATGTTAAACGGAAGGGACGTTACATTTAATACAGACAACACGCACCTTATGTACAAGAGAGGGTTTTTTAGGCGTATAGTTGTGTATTTAAAGGACCTCAGTCCCTACTATAGATAGTTCTCTCCTTGTAGTAAATCTTAGAATATAATTGGAGTTAATCTGTTAGGCAACTACTCCACTAGTTATTATTACGTTGTTATTTTTGTTGTACCTATATACCTAGCCTAATAACAGAACCCACCGTAGTCTAAGCTACAAGGTTCCGTTACACATTCACTACTAAGGTTACGGTATTGGAACAAACTCGAACAATATACCACTAAGAGCAGTACTAGTTATAACGGCGTTAACAGGAGCTATAACCTTAGGGCCAGGTGATACTAGTATGGACAATAGGGATTCTTAAGTGGTTACGCGAGGTCAGTTACAGGAAATGGTTAATTACTTATAAGATAATAATAGGATACTTAAAGAACGCATTAATAGAATTAGAGCAGCAAAGATTAAGTTACCTTTAATCAAACGGTTCTCAGGAGAAAAGTTAAAGCTTAAGGGATTTCTTACGCAGATGCACTTTAAGGTAGTACAGAAAGGAGCGAAGTTAGTAATATTATTAGACTAAGTAGCCTATGCAGGATTGTTCCTAATAGGGAGGGCACTTAAGTGGTTTAAACCATATCTTACGGAAATATAGGCTAATAGCATAATAACTACTAACCAGGATGTATAGTATATATTTGCCAGTTGGAACGGGTTCGCAAAGCAACTAACGTAGATATTTGGAGACCCAGAGGCTATAACCACAGCGGAATAAAAGCTTTAGAACTTAGTACAACGCACTTTAGCAATTAAGTATATAACACAGTTTTAAACACTAGCCACGCAGGTTAAGTGGAATGATAGGGCGCTTATGGCATAGTACAAATAGGGACTTAAGGCTAAAGTTTAAAACGCAATTATCCTAATAGAAGATGCGGATACTCTAAGAGAGTTAATAGATTAGTTAATAAAGATTAATAACAGAATCTACCAAAGGGAATAAGCTAAGAGAGGGCAAGACAGAGTTCCACAGTTATATAAGGCGCAGAGTATATAACGACAGACATAGAGTTAAAAACTATGGAATGGCGCAGAGCTAATGGACCTAAGTAGTACTAAAGAAACCTAAAGATGGGAAAAGAAACTATAGAAACCCAAAGGTTAAGGATTAAGTAATTAAAGGACCTAAAAGTAGAGGCTAAACCAGGGATCTTAGCAGTAGAAGACGTTTAGGCGGACTCCACAGCAAGAAAAATAGTTTAAAGATAGAGCTTGCATAAATTATAGAAAATAGGGTCATTTTGCTAGAGACTATAGAGGTAGTCAGAGTAACTATATAGTAAAGGGAACCAGACCAGCAGACGGCACGTATATACAGAGGGACGATAGTGCACTGTAAGGAATAAAAGAATGTTTAATTAACAGTTTTGCGTATTGTTATAATAACGCATGCCAAATTTATAAGGACGCTAAGTACGGCGCAAGCTATTAGCTATAAGAGCTAGAGTTAAAAGGACTCCAAGAAACCAGAGAGTTAGATAAAGAATAAGATTAACTCTATAAGCTAGATTAAGATATCACAGCAATATACAGACAAAGATTAGTAGTAATAACAATAGAGTTAAAGTACTTATTAATCAATAGTAACGAGGACAAAAAGGAGGCTAACTAGAAGCACTTAAACCTCAATAATGCAACAGAAGTAGAGACTAAGACTATTACCAAACAAGGTTTAGTAACGGATGTTATAACACCATTAGATACAATTTCCATCACTTTACAAGACAATAGGAGTAATGTTTAGAAGAAACTAAGCAAGTAGATAACTACTAGTGCTAGCTTATTACTTAATAAAGGCAAAAGGCCACAGGCTCAAGATTCTTAAGAAGAGATAAAAGAAGCTTAAGATTCTTAAAGTAAGATAAGACACACCTAAGGACCCATAACAGACGAAAACTAATAGGAAAGGGCAGCAACTTAGTTTAGTAACAGATAAATAAGTACAGGACGCAAGTTTAAGAACTACAAGTTCGGAGAACAAGTAAGAATATTAGCAATCTTAGGTAAACGCAGTATTCAGCCTAAAGATTAAATAGTTAATACCAGGATTAAAAAGCAAGACAACTATAAGGATCTAGCTATAAGACGCAAAAAACAAGAAACTATAGATAAGTTTAGGACAAGAATTATCGCATAGTAAGAGCAAAAGCTAGACAAGAGATTAGCTACGCTAGGTTATATAAAGAACAGAGCACCTATACAAAGAGTTACTAATAGGCCGAGTATAGGGACACCAAGGGCAAAATAGTTAGACGAACTGGAACAAGAAGAGGATCTAGATATTCCAACTAGGTTTAAAGAAAGACATACCAAAGGATATTACGATGTAGTAATAACAAGGTACTTTCTAATGGATAGACCATATATACTAAACCAGTTGTACGGAAAGTGGTATAGGTAACGATATAATAACAAATAGGAAGATTTTTATATATAGCTAAACGAAAAAGTTGTCCAAGACTAACCTATTACGGAGAAACGTATAAGTCATATTAAAGGAGTATTAATTATAACGTTAAGGAACCTAGAAGAGGGATCTAGGGACTAGAGAAATAAGTAATAAATCTTAGTACCCGCAGTAGAGATACCAGTGGTTAGGCTAACTAGGTATAGGTTTAAACTTAAGGATAAAGACGAACCAAGAGTTAACCCAAACTATGTAGCGTATTATACACTATTATAGATAGCTTGTGTGGATGATATGTGTAATATATATAGAGTATCTAAAGACAAGAACCGGAGGTACCTAGTAAGAATATATTAGGCACCAGAGGAAAAGCGGTTCAGGAATGCTAAGTATATACATAGTTAGCACCTAGTAGAAGTATAAGGTTAAGGGAACTTAACACTTTAACTAGGAAGATTCCTTACGGAAAAATGCCTAGACGGATAATAGTGGTAGAAGTGCCCAGAGAATACTTATTTATGGCATATAGAGGAAAAGAAACAAACTAAGTATTAGCTAAAGTTGGACTAAGTATAGGCAGGATCAAGCAGCCAACAGTTAGGAAAAGGGGAGGCACATAGGATTAGGGGGAACCAGTATTAGAGCCTTAGACCCTTAAAGAAATTTAAGGATAACACCTAAATTTAAGAGCTAAATAGCAAGATCAGCAATTTAAAGCATTAGTAGATAGTGGAGCAACTAGAAACCACATATCACCAAAGGCAGTAAAAAGGATGGGGTTACTATATAGACAAAAGGAACACCTATATCTACTTACAACAATTTCAGGAGATCAAATAGCCTATAGAGGAGGCGTTATTAATCTTAAAATAGGACCTATTCAGATAACTATTAAAGGGAGACCAGTTAGAATGTCTTTCAATATCCTACCATTAGGATAGGATAAGGTAATACTAGAAATGCCTTAGTTATAGGAGTATAATCTAAAGATCAATTAGGTTACAGGTTAAGTCAATATTAAGGATATACAATGACGCAAAGTGCGACAGTAAACTAAGTTAGTATAGTACTAAGTTAGAGCAATATACGAAGAGACTAAGCGAGGCTTAAGTTATATACTAAAGAGATACCATAAGTATGGTAAAAAGTTATAGTCACTAGAAAGTGAAAAGCTGTCAAAACATGCAGCTTAGGACTACGAGATAAAATTAGAAGAGGGAATAAGTCTAAAGTTCTTTCCAATCTATAAGCTTACTAAAACAGAGTCAATAGCGCTTAAGGAGTTTATCCAGAAGAACTTATAAAAGGGATATATTAGACTGTTGTAGTTATTAGTAGGATATCTAGTGTTGTTTATCCTAAAGAAAAACGGAAAACTTAGGATGTATATAGACTACAGACAGTTAAATAGCATTACTAGGAAGGATAGGTATCCTTTACCCTTAATTAGCGAAATCTAAGACAGAATAGGCAACATAAAGATCTTTATAAAGATAGATCTAAGGTAGGTGTACCACTAGATCAGAATTAAGAAAGGCAACAAATAGAAGGCAGCCTTTAGGTCAAAGGAAGGACTATATAAGCCATTAATTATGTAATTTAGGCTTATAAATGTACTAGCAACATTCTAGAAGCGAATTAATAGTGTATTAGAAAAACACCTAGATGAATTTGTTATGGTATACCTTAACAATATTATCATCTACTTAGAAAGTAAGGAAGAACACGGAGAACACATTAAATAGGTCTTAAAGAGACTATAAGAAGAACAGATGCTAGTAGTAATTAAGAAATGCAAGTTCTTTACCAGGAAGACTAATTTTGTTAAATTTATTATTAAACTAGGCCAACTTAGCATAGATCTAAAGAAGATCGAGGCTATAGTAAATTAGTAAGAACTAGAGAACGTTACGCAGTTAAGATTATTCCTAGGGTTTTACAATTATTATAGAAGGTTTATAACGCAATAGTTATAAAATATTAAGCCATTTATATAGCTAATAAAGAAAGAAGAACCATAGGCATAGGGAGAGGAGCAATAGGAACTATTTAAAAAAATTAAAGAGTTGTTTACCTAGGAGCTAGTTCTTAAAGTCTATTAACCAGGTCTAGAGACGGTTGTAGAAATAGATGCATTAGACTTTACACTAGGGGCGTACTTCCTACAGAAATATTAAGATGGATAGCACCCAGTAGCATACTATAGTTGGAAGATAATACTACCAGAGTTAAACTATAATATCTATAACAAGGAGTTGTTAGGTATAGTTACAGCACTTAAGGAATAGAGAGCATTCTTACAAGGCATAGAGAAACCATTTATGGTTAGGATAGACTATAAGAACCTTATAGAATTCCTAATAACGAAGGAACTTAACCAAAGACAGGTTAGATAGGCGGAAATGCTTATAGAATACCATTTCAAAATTTAGTATACTAAGGGTACAGATAATGCATAAGTAGACGCTCTAAGTAGAAAGGCTAAACTATAAAGTAATAAAAAGCTATTGGGGGCTTTATTACAAAAGGATTAAAACGGATTAATTAGGTATAATTATCCAAAGATCACAGCGACTAAGGAAAGTCAGATCTATAAATTACTAGAGAGTAACTAGACACGGAAGATCTAAGATATATAGGCAGAGGATCTAGACTTAGAGCAATACAAAAACAGAGAAGTAATGTATGTACCTAAATCTATCACAGAAGAATTTGTTAAGGAATTCCATAAGGGAATAATATAAGGACACAACGGAGCTATAGGCTTAGTGTTAAGACTTTAAGAGGAGTATATTATTTAAGGAATTTAGGGACTAGCAAAACAAGTTATAAAGAAATATTTAGATTGCCAAAGGAACAAACTAACAAGGCATAAGCCGTATAGAGGGCTATAACCTGTCAAGACACCAGGAAGACCATAGGAGGTTATATTATAGGACTTTATTATTAAGCTACTAAAGTTAAGAGATCCTATTACAGGACAAGATTATAACGCGATTTTAGTAATAGTAGATAAGCTAATAAAGTAGGGATACTTTATAGCATACACTAAAGAGATATCAGCAGAGGATATTACTAAAATCTATATAAAAGAAGTGTTCGTAAGACACGGAGCACCAGACAAGATTATATTGGATAAAGATCCAAGATTTATAGCAGCATTTTAGAAAGTATTTCTAGCAGAACAAGGGGTTCGCGTAGTAATATCTACAGCGTATTATCCGCAGATGGATAGATAAATAGAAAGACTAAACTAGACACTAGAGCAGTATCTAAGGCATTATATTAATTACACACAGAATAATTGGGTATTGTTATTACCAGTTATACAGTTTACATACAATGCAACACCACAAGAAGGAATAGGGACATTACTATTTAAGGCGAATTATAGGTACGAGCTAAGAATATTGTTATCGCTATATTAAGCAAAAAAGACGAGTAGCATAGCTAAGCAAAGAATGGAGACGTTAATAAATCTTTATATAGACCTTAAAGAAACAGCTAAACTAGTATAAGAACAAATAAAAAGGTACTATAATGCTAAAAGATCTAAGGGACCAGATCTTAAGAACGGGGATAAAGTATAGCTACTATATAAAAATTTTAAGAGTTAACGACTAAGCAAGAAGTTAAACCACGTTAGGCTAGGACCTTTTAAAGTTAAGTAAGAAATTTTATTAGTTACGTATAAGTTAAACCTACTAGCCAAAATAAAAATCTACCCTATATAGCATATCGCAATGCTAGAGCTAGTATACGGGAATGTTAAACCACTAGTCTATAAAGTAGATATATATAGAGGATAAGAGGAAGACAAATAGCAAGTTTTAAAGATTATTAGTTATAAGGAGGTGGATAACAAAACATAGTATAAAGTAAAGTAGATAGGCTATAGTAAGACTACCTAAAAACCACTAAGCAACCTAAGGAACGCTATAGGAAAGGTATAGGAGTATTAGAAGAGAGCAGGTTAGGCAATATTAATAAAAAAGGATCGCTAAAAAATAAGTCACCTAAGGGGGACCTAAGAGGAGCAATTGCCGAGCTACTTAAAGTTATTTCCCTTATAAGAGGAGAGCTAATCCTTTTATTACCCAGCTTAGATAGACCCTGTTAAACCAGTTTCCACTCCTTAAAACGGACCTTCTCACAGACACGTTTAAGGCGTTAAAGACGAGCATAAGCTAAACGTTAAGCTTTAAGGACGCGTGCGGACTCTTCTAAGGCATATTAAACCTTAAGTAGCGTGGAGGCCAGCTCACTGTTAAGCTTTATAGTAGTAGATTAAATATAAGACCTTATAACAAGTTACTTAGGGAACTTGAAGACTATTAAGAGTAATAAAACGCGCACACTTAGCGTTAGAAACAGAGCAAACGTCGCAGGATAATTAAATGTTTGCTTTAGTGCACTTAGAGCAAGAGGAGGGTTATTGAGATAAAGGACTTGCCAGCGCAATATAAACTAACCCCTCTTTCGCGTACCTCGAGTAGGGAATCGCCATCACTTCACCAAGTAATAGTATAGAGGAGACCGTATAAAGGCGACGCTTAACCCAGAAAAGAGAAGAAGAAGCTTTAGGTATAATAAGTAAAGATATTAACCAAATTAATTAAACGGACATTACACCTCTAGTGGACAACTTGGAGATATTAGAAATCTTTAAGGATAAAGATAAAGAGGAGGGAGATAGTATTACAGACGCTTTAAGTACGATATTATAACTACTTAGAGAAGAGTTGGCGGAAGCTAGTTAGTTAATATAGGCACAATCTAGGATGGATTTGGTAGAACTATATAACAAGAAATAGTAACTAAGGTCACGTAGTGTTGAACGTATTAACTATATTAAACGGAAGGGACGTTATATTTAATATAAACAACACGCACCTCATATACAAGAGAGGGTTTCTTAGGCGTATAGTTATGTATTTAAAGGACCTTAGTCCCTACCGTAGATAGTTCTCTCCTTGTAGTGAATCTCAGAATACAATTAGAGTTAATCTATTAGGCAACCACTCCACCAGTTATTATTACGTTGTTGTTTTTGTCGTACCTATATACCCAGCCTAATAACAGAACCCACCGTAGTCTAAGCTATAAGGTTCCGTTACACTATTAGGCCCACGCGGACTACTCCTTATTTATATATAGGGAGAAAACTCTATTTAAAAAAAATGAGAAAACCCCGTAATCCATCTCCCTACCTTTTGGGACTCGCTTATAAGGCGCCTATAAGTTACCTATAGTGCTCTACTACCTTACTTTTTAACCTCCTTGGGAACTACTGCTGCCGTAACAAGCCTATGGACGCGCTAGTATCGCAAACTTAACTCTACTACTATAGAGTTATTAGGGGGCGCCTAATACTCGCCCCTTTACCTTTTATTACTATTTTCTTTACAACCCGGAACTGGTCTAGTACACTTTAGTTAATAAGCCACTGGGTAACCGCCTTAAGACCTTTTTATATTAAGAGTAGTGTATTATAGTTCTCTATGCTAGCTACTAAAAGCATTACTTCTTAGTTGGTGCGTAAGGGGCATAATAGTATTACGTGTTTTGGTGTCTGTCTTAGCCAACCACATTTGCATCTTAGGCTATCTACTAAGACACCTACCTAGTAGAGCTAGTCTTTTAGTCCTATTATTCCTATTCTTAAGAGTGTTACTATTATATTTTCTGCCTTTATTAGGCCTTCTTAGAGCCCTTAAGTGTTTACCCCCTATGGCGTTAACTATGCTATGGCTTGGGTTCCTCTTGCCTAAGATAGCCTCTGTACCTTTAACTCCTATATACCTCTCCAGCGTTGGTCTAACCAGTATTATATTACGGTAGATGGTTTCCCGGTATTCTTTTATACTCTACTTTAGCTCCTTTCTCTTTCTTACTATTGTCTTTACTAACCTCTTACGCGTCTCCCTTCCTCCTCTATATAGGCCTAGGCCCTAAAGCAGTACTATTCTTCTTCTGCTTTCTTTACCTGTTTCTCTAATATATCTTCCCTACTTTGGGGTTATTGGTTTGTTCTCCTATAGGGGGCCCTAAGGTCCCTCCATAGTTTATTTAGGCGTGTCTTGATATACTTTATAACATTAGAGTTGCGTTTATTTTGCGCCTTTTACATTACAGCGGCTTTAATATATAGTTATAGGGGGGGAATATTGGCTTCCTTCTTAAGCAGTGCTGTGGCCGTTCGCTTATACCCTCCTATTATACTCTGGAGGTAGGCTGTTTGGACCTTTTAGAGTAGTTTAAGGAGTAATTTAAGGGGGCCTTTTTTAGTTTCTCCAATGGCCCAAATACTGGACCTATATGTTATGGTTAGCTAGACAACTACTATATATAGTAGGCGTGACCTCTGGAAGCATAGTCCCTATATGGAATTAACGATCCTAGATAATGCAATATACTATGCTTAGCCCTTACGGGCCGCTTACGCCGCATATATACTCTACTAGAGCTTACTGTCTACCTATACTCCTAATACCCTTAGGCCCTAAACTAGTTAACCTCTAAAGCCTTAGATGTGAATTAAATGCTAGAGATCTGCAGATTAGTTGCGTTTTCTTATAAAATAGATTAGCTGGTATTTCTCTGGTAAGAATTAGACTCTATATTGTCTTACCCATTCTATATAGGTGTTATGGGCTTTCTCTAGTGTTCTGCAATTCTCTACGGCTGTTAGCCCGTATGTAATTAGGTTTGTGTCGTTAATAAAGCCTATCCCCTAAGTCGCCCCTTCCTTAAAGGAGTCAAGTAGGTTGCTTATAAAGAAAAGGAAAAGTATAGGCGAGAGGGGTGATCCTTGTAGTATTCCTATTATAACTGTAATGGGGGGGCTCTGGTATCCGCTAAAGACTAGTAATGTTTCTTTCTAGCCTATAAACCCTTAAATAAATTGTACAATCTATTCTAGGAAGCCCTTTGCCCTAAGGATATATAGGAGGCGCTTGTGGGGTATATTATTGTAGGCACTACTAATATTTAAGCTAAGTATTGATACTACAAAGTCCCTTTACATTGCCTATGCAGATTTAATGGTGGCAGCGAGTAGCGTAAGTGCTAATAGTGTTGAGCGGTTCTTTCTTGCCCCTATTTGACTTTGTGGTAGTAAGGTATGTTTCTTAGCCATATCTGCTATACGCTCTACTATTACCCTTTTTAAGATCTTACTAAGGGTGTTTTCTAAGGCAATAGGGCGGTAGCTTCCTGGGGTTAAGTAATCTGCTTTACCTTCTTTTTATAGGACAACTGTTGTTATGGATCTTCTAAGTCGCGGGTAGTAGCCTATAGCAAAGCATGCTTTAGCTACATCTGCAAGCTAGGGTGCTATAAGTGGTCCATAGGTCTTTAAGGCCTTATTTGGACAGGTAGTTATATATTAGCTAGTAATATAGTAGAGTTCAATATACCTATTTATTTAGGCCTCTACCCTAGTTTTCTAGTGCTTTAGTCCCAATCTATAAGTAGTTAGCTGCTACTACTAATTGCAGGGAGTTTTACCAGTTCTTTTAGATATCTTATAATAGTATTACCTAAGTGCCAGTCTACCCCCTAGCAGTTTGTATAAGAGTTTCCTCCTAGAGTTAGTACGCTTTTATATAGCTTAGGAGCCTTCTATAGCCTCTAGTTTTACGCCTTTCTTTATTGTTTCCGCTGGTGTGGGTATAAGCTGCCATTTCTAGGGGTTGCAACTCCTATCTTTACGCCTACTAACGTAATCTATAGGGGCGTTATAGCTGCATCCTATAATATAGTTAGGTATACTTTCTATGGACAAGGCTAAGCCACTGCCTTTCCCGCCTAAGTAACTCCTGTTTACTCTTTAAGTATATTTTACTGGTAAGCCGCCCTAGAGGTAAACGGTTCCGTTTGTTAATATACTAATACACATATCCATTCTCTTAAGCCATGTAGTAGTTTTTTTAGCTAGGGTATAATCCTGCCTGCCTACTAGGTGCACTAAAGGTCAGAGCCTAGTTAAGGGGTAAGGTCCTTAGAGCTAGCAGTGGCTACTATATACTACGCCCTATAGGAAGCTAGTAGTAATATAGGGGCGTAATACCCTATATACTACTAGTTCCCGTTTTATATTGCCTATAAAAGTCTCCTTATAATAGGCCAACCGTATCTTATAGGAGAGGGGCTATAGAGACACTAAGTCCCGCACTAGATAACCTACTCCCTCCTCTTCTACTAACTAAGCTTATATCCCCTAATTTTATAAGCTGGCCTATATCTCTAACTGTTAAGACCTTATCTAACTAGCCTATGTTTTCCCTATAGCCTCCCCTATATATATGCATTAGGTTATGTGCACTACGCCTATTAAGATCCTCCTATAAGTCGCCTTATATATATACGCATTAGGTTACGTATACTACACCTATTAAGACCCTCCTATAAGTTACCTATAAGTTAACTATAGGTTAACTATAAGTTAACTAAGTTGTACACTATAGGGCTGTTAAAGCTGGCCTGTGTTTTTGCTGCCTAGAGCTTTGCCTATATTTCTACCTTGTTAAGCCGTCTAGTTGCTATTACGTCGCTAATGCGTCGCTATCGCGTCGCTGTTATTTAGGTTGCGTATACTATGCCTATTAAGACCCTCTTTTAAGTTACCTAGGTGTACCGGATACTAGATAGGCCCTTATAGAGGGGCCTTAATAAGTTCTCTAGGTAGGGCCTTAACAAGTTCTTCGCGGTGGCCTTAGGGCCTTAATAAGTTTTGTATAAAGTATTTATAACGCGTTAACCTTAATAAGTTCTTATAAAAAGAGGTTCCCTACGCCCTTGCTATATCCTCTTGGTCTTAGAGCTAGTGTAAGCCTAAAGGTGTCCTGTTGTACGCCTAGGGCGCGTCTACGTTAACTAGCTAAATAAGGCCAGTTTTGGGCCTGGCTGCGAGCTAGGTAGTTATACGTTAGGCGGTTTTTATATCCCAGTTTCCCTTAATGGCCCCCCTAGATAGTATGGCAGGAGCCCTAAGTAGGGGCAGTAGGACTCCTGGTGTTGTTAAGGGCGATATACGCGTCGCAGGCTTAACACCATAGAGTTGTAATACCAGCGCGCGCAGCGCGCTGCGATGGCTCTCCTCCATCGCCTCTGCACTTAGCCATTATAAGGAATGATTTCCCGATAATGTTTCCACCCGCGGCGACGTGGACGCGTGCAGTAGGGCTTCGCGGGCTATAAATTAAGTATAAAAATATAAATTAAGTAAATAAAAATATAAACTTAAATAGATAAGAGTTATTAAATATAAAATTGTTAATATAACTCTAAAACATCTTTATTTACATTAACTATATAAAACTATTTAGTACTATAACACTAGCGATATATAAATAATATACTCTTTAACTACCTTAATAACTTCTATATGGCCTACCTAGATAATATTATAATCTACTCTAAAAATAAGTTAGAATATAAGGAGTACGTCTATAAAGTTCTATAATGGCTCTATAAGGCTAGCCTCTAGGCTAATATTAGGAAATTAGAATTTAGTGTTAAGCATATAAAGTACCTAGGGTTTATTATTAGTATAGACAGAATTAAAGCAGACCTAGAAAAGATAGCTGTAATTAACTAATAGGTATCCTTAAGGACTGTAAAGGGGGTATAGTTATTCCTAGGGTTCTGTAACTTCTACTAATACTTTATTAAGAACTATAGTAGGATTACCTGGCCCCTAAGCCTACTTACCTATAAGGACTGGCCCTTTTACTTTAATACTATATATAGGCAGGCCTTTAATAAGCTTAAGAAATAACTGGTCTCTACTCTCTTACTCGCCTACTTTAACCTAGAACGGCCCTTAATACTAGAGACTAATGCCTTAGATAGCGTTACAGCTAGCGTTTACTCCTAAAAGTAGATAGATAGAGAATAGCACCCTATTACTTACTATTTAAAGACTATAGTAAATACTAAGCTAAACTACCACATCTATAATAAAGAAATACTGGCTATTATCTTTAGCTTTTAGCACTAGCGTATATAGCTAAAAGGGACCCCTAAGCCTATTTAGGTAGTATCTAATTATAAGGCCTTAGAATATTTTACAATAATAAAGGCCCTTATAGCCTAGCAGGTATGCTAGGTAAATATCCTATTCTAGTTTAACTTCCTAATTATATACTAGCTAGGCGCTATAAATTATATAGACGCCCTTATAAGGCGTAGACAAGACCTAGATAACTAAATAGCTATAAAGATCTTATTATAGACCTAGACGTTATTATAACTAGAGTACCTTAACCCCTAAATATAGGTAGAACTAAATACAAACCCTATAAAGGCTAAGATATGTCCTATTAATACTATAGAACTTAACCTTATTAATAAGCTACTGTAAGCAAATTATACGGCCCCTTCTCTATAGGAGTACTATAAAAAGGCAAAGGATATTACTAGCCTATAGTCCCTTAAAAATAGATTACTTAAGTATTAGGAACGGCTAGTAGTAGTAGAGGAATAAAACTTATAGACTTAGCTTATTACTAAAGTACATACCTAGGTCTCTATAGCCTACCCTAGAAAAAATAAGACCTATAGGATTATTAGTGACCGCTACTACTAGCCTAGAATAGTTATAAATATTAACCGTTATATATAAAACTGCGACAGCTGCTGTAGATCTATAATCCTATAAGATAAAACCCTAGGACTATTAAAACCACTCCTAATACTAGAGCGCCCCTAGTAGTATATTTTTTATAGATTTCTATAAGCTATATATAGACTATAGCAGATATAATATAGCTATAGTTATAGTTAACCGCTTTAGTAAGCGCCTATTCTTAATCCCTTATTATAAAAATATTAATACTAAAAGGGCGGCCCAACTATATATCTATTACGTCTACTAAATTTATAGACTACTAGATACTATTATATCCAATTATAGGCCGTAATTTATATTGGCTTTCTAAAATAAGTTTACCTAGATCTTAGGTATTAAGCTAAAGCTTTTTATAGCATACTACCCCTAAATAGATAGTTAGACAGAGATTATAAATTAATATTTAGACTAAAGACTTTGGCCCTTTATTAACTACTTTTAAGATAACTGGGCTAAACTACTACCCCTAATAGACTATACTTAAATAACCCTACCCTATAACTCTATAGGGTTTACATCTATTTAGCTAAAAATAGGCTACTTACCCTATAAGCTTTGACTAGGAAAGACTAGAAGGACCCTAGACCATATATAAAAAACCATCTTATAAGGAAGCCTAGCAGTACACTAAGCGCTTAAAAGAAGCCTAGATAGTAGCCCGTATAAATCTAAAAAAGGCTTAAAAATTAATATAATAGAAGGTAAATAAGTATAGATAAGAGCCTAACTTTACTATAGGCAATAAGGTCTAGGTTATAATAAAGAACTAAAAGATAGAACGGCCTAGCTATAAGCTAGACTATTAGATAATAGGACTATATAAAGTTCTTAAGAAGAGAGGCAACTCGTATAAGGTAAAGCTCCTAGATTTAATTAAGGTCTACCCTATTTTCTCGCTAGATAAGCTATAGAAAGCTATAAACAACCTATTGCCTAAATAAAAGAATAAACCGCCCCTACTAATTTAAGTTAATGGCGATAATAAATAGGAAATTAAAGAAATACTAGCTTGTAAACTTGTAAGAGAAACGCTAAAGTATTATATTAGTTGGAAAGGCTATAACCTAGACCCTACTTAGTACCCTATATAGAACTTTATAGGTAGTCCCTATAAGCTTTAAGAGTTCTATAATTGGTACTTTAATAAACCTAGACCGCCAAAATACCTAAATAAGTGGATGGAATGCTAATATAGTAAGGATAATAGATTACCTATAGAGTATAAAGATAAAAATGCCCTATAGGTGTAATATGGATATATAAAGCCTAAGGGCAGGCTTTTTTAGAGGGGGGGGGGGTAATAGTACAGTACTAGTAAATTGCTATTAGATTGCCGTAACTTGCCGTTATATAATAGCAAGTTGCTATTATATAACTAGAGGATTGTATATAGCTTTAAGCGGTGCTTCCGTTCTGCCCCTTTCCTCCCTCTAGCTTTAAATCCTTATTTATAGACAATCTAATTATATAGGCTTGCGCGTCCTTCTTACCGTGCTTGTGCCTCGATTAACTAAGTCGCTAACAGGCGACTTGTAGGCGAAGCTATGGTATACGCTAGCAACGAAAAAAGCACCCTTCCTAGACCTAGTCCGTTACTCTATACCATCTTAGCAAACTATTTATATATTAGACTTAGATACCATATACCCTAAACTTACATCTTATATAGGTGTATTGTGATCTAATATTAGATAGGAAGAAGATAAGAATACTATATACCCTAAACGCATATTATGCGTAGGCATATTATAACCCTATATTAGAAAATAAGACTAAGATACTATATGCCCCTAAACGCATACCTTGTATAGGTATATTGTAACCTAATATTAGATAGGAAGAAGACTTAAATACCGCATGCCTCTAAATATACCTTATTTAGGCGCATTGCGACCTAACGTCTATACCTATACTAACGACTTATATACTATTCTATGTATATACTATATAGATAACGCATAAGGCTAAAGTATAGGTTAGTAGCGAATTTAATAGGGATATAGCCTTTCCGTCTATAAATCTAGCTATATATAAATAACCTATAACCTACCCGTAAAGTATATATGGCGCTATACCAGTATAGCGCAAGGCTAAAGTATAGGGTTAGTGGTAGATTTAATGGGTATAATTGTAATAGTTTACTAGCACTATGCTGAGACACGAGACCGTCGCCTAAGAGGCTCTGAGACACAATTGACGCTACCCTCATATATCTCGGATATGGTTAAATATTGAGTTATAGACTACGGAGTTCCGGGCCTACTTTTATATATTTAGTTCACTTGATTTCTATAGATTTAGAATTAAGTCACTTATTTAATTCCTATACTGTAAGCTTACAGTTATGAGTCCGGATTACACTACCTGCTAAACTAATTAATCTACTACCTTATTTACGAAGTTACTACTTCTACCACCTTTGCAAGTGTTTTAAGCTTCTTTACCTACTAAACAAACGAACGGTCACACCTAACTAATGAACGTACCCAACAGACGAACGAACTGACGAATTAAAAAACGTTAAAATAAGGTTTCGCTAAGACGCTAACCTAGGACCCTACTTGACCTATTAAATTCTAAAAATGATAACTAATACAGACGGACCTTATTTAAAATTTAACCTTATCCTTAAAAAGCCATCTAATTGGATATAATGGTTCTTTATTATTTAAGATATTGCTAAAATAAATAATATATAGTAGTATATTGACCTATTAAAGAAGAAAGACAAGCTTCTAAAGCTGCAGTTACCCAATCGACCTATACTAAGAGACGTGCTTCCTATCGCTATATTAATAGCTAAGCTAGATCCAAACTAACTTATTGCCTATAATTAACTCCACGCGGAATATAAGGATAATATCCGCGTATACTAGAAGCAAGAGCAAGCCATAAACGATATTAGCAGCCTACTTCCCTCTTATTAAAGACCTTGAAACGGTATATAAACGCCTTTAAAAATTAAAGACTGTACTCGCCCCTACCACCTTAGGTTAAAAGCGCAACGTCCTTAATCAATATATGGCTCTTAAAGCCTACAATAAAAAGTAGAGCATTAAAAAATGGTTAAATAGCTAAAGGAGCGCCTATAAGCTAGCAGAGGAATTGGAGCTTCTAGACGTATAAGGTTTTAGGCCATACTACGATTTTGTATAAGTAATTAAGCCTATCTCTTCTAGCTTTGTAGGAGCACTAGAAGTAGATCTTATTTATAAAAAAACGGAAGGATAAAGAGGCCCTATTTATTATTGACCTCATTAAGGAATTTAAGGAGCACTACTGTATGTAGTAAGCATCGTCTACCTCAACTGCCAATAACTCCGCATTCGCAACTCTTTAAGGTAACGCAAATTCTAATTCCAATTTAGACTCCAACAGCAATTCAAATTCAAATTCAAGATGGAATAAGGAATGTATATGCGGCCTCGTACATCGGTTCAACAAATACTACTACATTACCAAGCATAAGCGCCCTCAAGGATGGAGACCAAGGGCAGACGTTTAGAAGAAAGTAGATAAAGCTATCTTATCTATACCTTGGATTAAACATATTATTAACCAAATCTAAAAAAGAGAACAGGAAGTAAAGGAAAATAATTAGAATACAGAATCTACAATTAATTTTAATTCTAAAACCCTACCTTCTACTAAACCGACTAGCCATACTACTATATTTAGTACTGGTTAAACTCCTTTCAAACTCCAGAACATCTAGATACTTAACCCTAGCGTAAATACCCACGTCTATAATAATAAAAAAGACTTTACCTTCTTATACCTAGTAGCAGAAGACAACTACCTAATTACTAGCGGAAATTTTAAGAAATTTTAAGCTTATAGAATAGTAACTATTACTATTAATACACCTACTAGGCAGTTAAAAATAAAGCTATCCTATATAGCACTAGTACCAACCATATTTATATATATTATAGCACTCTTAAGAGCTACTAATAACGATATTTATTTCAAATTAGGACGAAACTTGCTATACTATCTAGCAACTAGCGAAATAATATGCTATGCGAAATAATTAGGGGGCCACTAGGCACTAATGCATAGAGAGCCTAAAAATACCCTAGACTTAGCAACTTAATCAACCTTCTTAATAGGGAGATTTTAGCTAAGCCGAATAGCCCGTAAACCAATTGGAGCTATAGCTATAAGATGGTATAAAATACTCGGCTATATAGGACCTAATACTATTGCGCAGCTTCTAAAGCACGTTATTAGCGCAAAGCTAACCGAATTTAAAACTAACGAATAAGCACCACTTAAAATTAAATATAAAGTTTGCTTATTAGCAAAGCACATATAGTAGATCTCCCAAAGACAAGAATATAAATTTTTAGCCAATCGACCATTTAAACGGCTAGCATTTAATATTATTTACCTTAGAGTACCAGGGTATAACGGCGATAGATATACTATGCACTTCTATTACACATATTCCAAATTTAACTTTATGTTTACCTCTAAAAATAAGGATAAAGCTACCGTCCTACCTACTATTTACAAAACTTACCGCTTAATTAAGATATAATTCTACTAAGACGTTATCTTCTTCTGGAGCGATAATAAATAAGCATTTAGATAAATAGAAGATACCCTAGAGATATAGTATGCAGACAAGGGCATTACCTTTAAATGCTGAGCACCATATACTAAAGAATAGAATAATAGAGTAGAACGATCTAAACAAACCCTTATAGAATAATTAAGGTCTATATAGTTAGAAGCTTTCTTACCCCCATCTCTAGGACCAGAGGCTTTTCTTACTGCTAGATATACACTCAATCAAACACCAAATAAGCAGCTAGGGTGGAAAACTCCATATAAGGTCGCCTACGGCAAGCTGCTATTACTTACCTATATATATAAATACGGTTATAAGACCTATACGCTAAACAAATAGATTAGAAAAGGAGATAAGCTAGCTCCTTATACATTAATTAGATACCTAGTTGGCTATAATTTAACTAATATCTACTAAATCTGGATTCCAAGTCTTTATAAAGTTATTTAAACTAGAGACATTATATTTAACAAGACCTTATTCTATAACCCTAAGGGCTAAAATATTAACTACCTACTAAGGGAAGCATTAGAAGACACTATTTAGACAATTGGTCTACCAGAGCCTCTCTACAAGGACAAATCTAAGGATAAATCTATCCTATATAGACCTACCTCAAATGCAGATCAAATAACTATATTAAGTGACTTAGCAGAACCTCCTATAAAGGACATTAAACAGCTACTAACTCCTAGCAGAATGGTATCTCTAGATTTACTAGAAATAAATACCACACCAGGAGGACTTTAAGACAATATCTTGGATATAATTAAAATAGGTTCTACCCAGCTAAGTAGTTTACTAGAACCGTTAAATATAGCTCTATAAGCTAATAAGGTCTTAGCTAATCCTTTTGCCGACCTCATCCTACTAAAAGGTTCTAAACGAATTTGATGTTAAGCGTATACAGCAGCACTAGCCAATATACCTACCCTATTTAGTTACTACGCTAGCTTTGCCATAGGACTAGTAAAGGACATCAACCGAACTAGATCCTCCCTATATTAAGATAATCTTCTACCAGAACTAAAGAATCTAAAAGAGCTAAGAAAGTACCCTTTAACTACCGGCTTTTAAAAGGCCATAGAAAAAGAATATAACGATCTAAAACGCCAAGGGATATTTAAGACTGTCCTAAAGGAAGAAGCAACTAATAATTAGATCCTTTTGCTAAAATAGGTCTTTAAATATAAGTTTAATAGCGACGGCTACCTACAAAAGCTAAAAGCTTAACTGTGCGTCCGCGGAGACCTGCAGATTACTAAGGAAGAGACCTATATAGCAACCCTAGCTGCTCGAATATTCCGTGCCCTTATGGCTATAGCAGCCGTATTTAATTTAGAGATTTAATAGTATGACGCTGTAAACGCATTTACGAATACAAGACTAGATAAGCTAGTCTACTATTACTGCCTAAAAGGCTTTAATTAAAACGGATATATTCTAAAGCTACTTATAGCGCTATACGGATTAAAAGTCTTGACACTACTTTAGTATAAAGAGCTCACTAGTATACTAGCTAAATTCGGATTAAAACTAGTCTTAGGTATTAACTACCTTTACACCAATAGACGACTTATTATCTTCTTTTATGTAGACGATATTGCCGTTCTATTTGCCAAAAAGGACCTTTAAAGACTAGAAGAATTCAAAGCTAAACTTCTATATTAATACGAGATCCGTACACTAGGAGACCTATAATGGTTTCTAAGAATTCAAATTAAACGAGATTATATAAGTAGAAAGCTCTGGCTCTACCAAGACTCCTATATTAAAAAGATAGCCAGTTAATTTAATATCTAACTAGAAAGGTTCCCTAAAATACTACTACCTAATAAACTAATTCCGTCTGACTAGTAGAAGAACCCTTAAAGAACACTAGCCTATTAGTAATAAGTTGGTTCTCTTACGCACCTTACCATATTTAGAAGGCCTAATATTACAAAGACGCATTTAAAGCTAGCCGAATTTCTTACTAATCCAAATTAAAAGCACCTCAATATATTAAACCAAGCCATCGCCTATTGCCTTGGAACAAAATCTACAGCTATTAAATACTCTGGCGAAGTATTTAGAGCATATATCTACTTTAGAAACCCTAAAGGAAAAGACGTCACCTTTTACAGAGCATCTAACGCAGCATTTACGGACTATAAAGAGACTAGACAGAGCTCTTAAGGATACCTTTTTATATTATTTGGAGGACTGATTAATTGGAAGGCAACCCTATAAAGATTAGTAACTCGCTTGACTACCAAAGCGGAGCTTCTCTCCCTGTCTACGGCTACTATTAAGATTATCTAGTGGCAGCGTTTCTTTAAGGCAATTGGTCTCAATTTAGAACGCAATTTTACCCTACTATGCAATAATATGTAGACTATATAACTCCTAAGACAGGATATACTAAAGCTTGACACCAAGCTACGATATATTGACGTCTATTAGCACTGGCTTAGATAGGAAGTCCAAGACAAAAAGATTGACATATAATAGGTCCCTACAGACAAGATGCCTGCTGACGGCCTTACTAAGATCCTACCCTATTAAAGGCATAAGGCATAGATAAAGCAATTGAATTTGGTAGATATTTAATATTAAATTGCTACGTTATCCAATAAAGACTCTTAAACATCACCCTATCTCTCTACCTTTATTTATTTTCTACAGCTTTGACTACATCGTTAAATCTAGGGGGGTGTGTAACAGCTTACTAGCACTATGCTGAGACACGAGACCGTCGCCTAAGAGGCTCTAAGACACAATTGACGCTACCCTCATATGTCTTGGATATGGTTAAATATTGAGTTATAGACTATAGAGTTCCGGGTCTACTTTCATGTATTTAGTTTATTTGATTTCCATAGATTTAGAATTAAGTCGCTTATTTAATTCCCACACTGTAAGCTTATAATAATGCCTTACCACCCATAAGTCTGGCTGTATATAAATAACCTATAACCTACCTATAAGGTACTAGCGGCCTACCTATATAAGCGACCTTTTAGAATATTTTTAATAGTTTACTAAATTTAGGTAAGCCCTAAATAGACTAATTAGGATTTTCTATCCTAAAAATAGAAAATCGCTATTAGCTTAGTTAAATATAGGGAGTCTTAGCAAGGCAAATCTAGCTAATTAGATAACTTTAACCGGCGGTTAAAGTTCCTTAACATCTTTACGCCGCCTATATATACTACCTATCTCTCTATATATAAAATTAAAACACTCTTCCCCTCTAATTTTTTTTTCTTATTAAGGTTTTTATGGGGTTTTATTAAGACTTAAATATATAAAGGATTAGGGACAATCCTTTTTAAAAAAGGGGGGGGGGCATTATTAGGTAAAACCTAAGTAGATAGTTATATAGCTAGAAGGTATAGACGACCCTAAAATAACCTAGGGGTGACTCGCTTATAAGGTACGTGCGCTATATATACCTAGGGAAACCCCTTTCTTATCTTATATATAGACTCCTCCTTTTTCCCTTAAGGATTTATCTATCTATATAATATACCCTATTGTTTTATTATTAAGCTTTCTATCCACATCCTTACCTTATAGCTATAGTAATATAGTAGAGCGCCTTATAGTATACCGCTTAGTAAACTACTAACTTAAGTATTTGCTATTACCTACTGCCGCAGGCCTTATAACTAGTATATTAAGTTTAGTAAGTAGCCGTAGTAGCTACTTTTAAGTCTTTAATATATTTTAGCTAAAGCAGTAAACGTAGCTAGTATAGCAATATTGCTGGCCGCATATACGCACGACTTGTAGATAAACATATACTGTTATAATAATGATATATTATATACAAACGCTAGATAAACAAGCATTAGATTTGAAGAATTAATAGCTATATACGGCTGTTATAAAGACTTAAGAGGATTGCTAGAGACCTTAATAAGAATATAGCTGCGGGCGAATCTATATAGGGGCAATTAGGGCGGATAAACTAGCTGCCGAACGATACTAAATAAGGAAGGAAACAAATAAATAAAGAAAGGAATCCTATAACACTAGTACGCGTATGGCGTAGTGTATGTAATGGGTAGTCCCGTAATATATACACGCGTAATTAAAAGCTTCTCTACTACGGTAAATATAGGTAGAAAGCTAGAAATAGGCCCTAGATTAAGCCCGTTACTTTTACTAAATAAAGGAAAAGGAGTTAGATCCTAAAGACTATTGGCGTTTTTAATATAGGCTTTATATATATCTATATTATTACTCTCTATAGCTAGGCCTATTTAAAACCACCGCTTCTTATAATAACTATATTTCTATATATTTAGCCTATAGTATACTCCTAAACTTCTTAATTTGCTCCTAATTAATAGCTAAAATAGGTAGTAGTATAGCTGTAGTTAAAGCTTGTTAAGAGGGAGCTTACTATAAGGAAGGTGGTATTAGTAGTAAGGTAGGCATTGGCGGTAGAGTAGGTATAGAAGCTAGTTCTAGTAAGGGCGTATTTAGGCTATTTAGAATGCCTCTTTTACTATATAGAGCTTTATCTATAGTGTATAGCGGAGAAGTAGGCAAGTAAGCTTTACCCTACTAATTAAGAATGCGGTTCTCCCGTTATATTGCCCTAATTATCTTTTACTATCAAGCCATTTTAGGGGTATCTTAACTACTCTAGCCGCGAGGCAGGAAGGCGTTCTTAGTATCGTTTTTAGGTAGAGTATTTTACTAGCGCCTTACAGAATAATTTTTAGTAGTAGAACCTAACTCTATAAGAGCTCTCCGCTTATTTAAACTATATTTAAAGGCCTAGAAAAATAAGTAAAAGTAGAAGTAATATATAGGGAAAACGCGCCTTTAACCAATATAAATAGTATAGCTTTAAAATCTTCTTTAAAGGGCCGTCTTTAACAAAGTTAAGACGGGGCTTATGGATATAGCACTTACTATACTTAATTACAGTAGGATCTGCTATATTTATAATATATATAGTAGTATTAATAGAGATGTTAACAAAAAGGAAGGCGCAATACTAGGATATTTTTATATTTATAATATTTTAATGTTTATTACGTGGATTCTACCACAACTTAACGCGCGTAAGTTTTTTAACCAATAAAAAGCTGGCCTAGTGGGGATTTAAATTCTAAGATCCAAATATACAGACCACTTGTACCCTGGGTTAATTTTTTTTTCATATAAAAAGTTTATATAGGGGGAGTCTTATAATATGCGTATTATATTACTAGTAGTAATACTTAAAAGATTTGAATATTTTATAAGTAAAAAGGTAAATTAATAAAATCGCTAATTGCGTAAATTGCGCGTAGGCTACGTGTTAAAAAAAACATGATATAGGCTAGTCGGTCGAGTTGCTAAATGCCCTTAACTGCGCGCCAATTGCGCCAACTATATAGAAAGCATACTAAAGAAACTTAATTAGCGGCTAATAGAGCAGCCAATTATGTAATGTTAAAAGAGTTGACTGCGGACTAGGAGGGAACTTAATCTACCACTTGCTACGCAAGGGGCGTCTTGCGGCTTGACTTAGGTGGCCTTTTACTATTTTAACTTAGGTAGCCTTTACGTAATAATCGCGTATAGATTTATATAATTGATTACGTAATGTATATTAACAGTAGCTATTTATATTGTTATTATCGTCGTTGTCTTTTTCTTTAAGCAATAGCACTACTACTACTATTACCACTACTACTGCTGCTGCTGCTGCTATATCTTCTGCTCCTACTTCTACTACTTCTACTACTATTGCTACCACTACTACCACTACTACCACTACTACTACTACTATTACTATTACTACCACCGCTGCCGCTATTGCCGCTATATCCGCGCCTAGCCGCCACTTCTTATCTATGCCGTCGCTATTTTAAGCTAGGGTACCTACGTGTGGGACTTTAGTCCTAGTAAATAAGTATACTGGTAAGTATTGGTACTATAAAAGAATTTAAGAATTTAAGAAGATACTAATATATAAATAGCTACTGTAGCTACTACTACTACTAGGCCCCTCCCTGCTCCTACTATTGCTGCTACTACTACTACTACTACCGCTGCCGCCGCTGCTGCTGCCCTTCTCCCGGCTAGGTTTACGGCCATTAATTAGCCTATCGCCCGCCTGCTGTAAAATTCCCTGCCTACCGCGCTTGCCGCCGCTGCTAAAGCCGCCGCCGCCAACACCGCTATAATGTAGGCGCTGCGTCCCCTACTGCGCGTTTAGGGTATATATTTATAGTAGGTTTCTGGCCTAGGTAGAGCTTTTAGGGTTTACTAGGGGGTCCGCCTTAAGGCTAGGGCCCTAAATATAGAGGCAGCCCTAGCGTAAAGCTGGGGTATAGTAGCCCTATAGGCTTGTGTGTTATATGCGTAGGGCGGTAGCCTATTTATAGAGTGTGTGTTAGTCGCGGGCTAGCTACGCGGCAGTTATACTAACTACTATTATAGTAGTAAAGGGGCGCGCTGCTCCTTCTAGGCCTGTAAGTTAGTAATATAAATAGTAAAAAGTATAACTAATAGAGATAATAGTGTCTGCCCCCACTGCAGCCCCTACTACCACCCTACTAGTCTACTATAGTCGCACTTCCTTCCGAGCCTTAGCCCCTCCCGCTACTGCTACTACCGCCGCTAATAATAATAATAACAATAATAATAAAGAGGAGGAGGCCCTGCCTACTTATGTCCGTCCCCGCTCTATGCGGCGCTAGTAGGTTATAGGGCTGCTCTACTATTTGGCGGATATAGCTAAAGAGTAAGAGGAGGATAAGGATAAGGAGTAGGGAAGGGGAGGTAAAGAAGGGAGGGGAAGGGAGGAAAAAGGGGGGGTTTACTAAACCCTATAGGGCATTTATAGAGGTTTTACTAGCCTTATAGGGTAGTTATAGAAGTAGTTATTTAATATAATAATATACCTTATTATAAAAGTAAAACTTCTAAATATATAATATTGTCTGTTTTTACTTAATTTAGGGGAAGCAGTACTAAAATACTATTTATGGTAGTAACCTAAGATAGTATAATATAGAGCTAACTATATATAAAAACCAGTATCTGTAAATTAACGCCTATAAAGTTAAAAGACTAACTGTCGGTTTTATAGGGGGGGTGGCCTATTAAGAGTATACTCTTGTTCTAATGTTTTGTAAATAGGTATCAAAAGCAGAGGATCGTAAGGATCGCGGTGCCTAAGTAGGGGGTTAATTAGTCACTATAAGGATAACTAATTAAAAACATAACAACGATACGTCGACGACACGTAACCACGTAACTTCTGTCTATATATTCTGACACTGGCAGTTCTTTCTTTGTGCGTAAAACAGCTATCCTAAGACACGTAACCACGTAACCTTTGTCTATATATTCTAACACTAGCAGTACGGTGCTAGCGACGGGGTTGTATTCTAGGGAGCGAAGCTCTACCTAGTTGTGTTTAGGTCGCAGGCGTATCAGCGCAACAGTTGTTAGATTTAGGTAGTGGTACAGTGCAAGCATTAGGTAGTAATAGTGGTTAAACGTAAAGCTCGTCTATTGGTTAGGTTATAATAGCAGGCGTATTAGCGCTATTAGTTGGTTAATATATCGCATATATATCAGCACGATTATTGTCTATATAGGTAGTAGTACGGTACCAGCAACAGGGTTATTTAGGTGGCAGTATAATGCCAGTAACAGGGTTATATTTGTAGGCGTATTAGCACGAATTCTTGTCTTTGTCTATATAGAGCTGCAACACCCTTTTATATGCAAAATCCTTATAAAATCCATGCTCCCCTATGCCCTAGGCATTGCTAAGCATCTGCTTATTTATACTCGTCATCGCTATAGCTATTGCTATAGCCATCGTTATCCCAATCCTCGCCCTCTAATTGGCTATCTTTATTATCAACTTCATAGCTAAAATTAGGCTGTTTATAGCTCTTAGAAGTTTCTTATTATTCTTATTTATTTAAAGGCCAAGACTAGTTATTATTGTCGTTATATTAAACTGATTATTAAGAGGCTTAAGGCTAAACGTAAGGAGCTTAATATTGGGATTAAGGCTAAACTTAACGCTAAATAAAGGGAGGTTAAATCGAGTATTAAGGTTATAAGGAAACTTAATATTATAGTTAAGGTTACAAGTATTAAGGTTGTTATAAAGGTTGGCCATATACGTCTATATTTGGAGGTTGTAGAGAAGGTAGAATAGGCAGACCTATATATATCCAATCTTCTAGCGTTCCTAGAGGATTTGGAGGTTAAGGCTGTAGCTAAACATATTAAGATTACAGAGAAGCTTAATACTACAATTAAGGTTATAAATATTACTAAAGTTGCGAGAAAGCTTAATTTACAGAATTTAAAAGTGCTTAATTTGTAGGCTAAGGCTTTAAAGGTAGGGTAGGTTCCTCTAGCAGTTTCTTCTCTAGGCAAGCTTGTAAAGCGTCTATATAAGAGAAACCTCTTCTTGGCGTATTAACAGGTATTCCATAGCTAATTAAGGTATTGTGGAGATCTTGTAGAGTAATCCAGTGAGCTAGCTTAAAGTTATTAACAGTAAATCCCCTAAATCTTTCTTAAAATTTCCTCTAAATATTATCCTATGCCTATGGGGCTTGCTTGAGCGCTTATATCTACCTTTTAATATATTTATCGGCTTTAGAGGCTTGCATCTTAAAGGAGAAGGGCGAGTATTATTAAAGGAAGGAGGTAAGCGCTGTTAAAGGAAAAAGGGGAGCGCTATTAAAGGAGAGAAGTAGGAAGGGTAGGCTTCGTATTATATCTGCTAAGTTATATAGGTTTTGGACGAAGGGAAGGCGGCTTTATATAAGAAAGCTAAGGGGAAATTAAGGACGCGTGGTCTTCTTCGTGTTTGTGTAAGGAAGCGAAGGGCAAGCTTGCGGTAAGCGTGATAGACGTAGAATTAAGGCGGGTAAGGTAGTTAATTCCTTAAATATCTCTAGACTCTTTTGCTTGTGTAAGGAGGGAAAGAAGCTAGGATATTTCTTAGCATAAGGTAATTCTTTAAGGTTTGTGTAAGGAAGTTATAGAAGCCTTATCTCTTCTAAAAAGACCTTGTTAATCTATAGTAACTATAAGGTTAACTATTAATTAATGTCGGTTTCACAGGGGGGGTGGCCTATTAAGAGTATACTCTTGTTCTAATGTTTTGCAAATAGGTATCAAAAGCAGAGGATCGTAAGGATCGCGGTGCCTAAGTAGGGGGTTAATTAGTCACCATAAGGATAACTAATCAAAGACATAACAACGACACGTCGACGACACGTAACCATGTAACTTCTGTCCATATATTCCGACACTAACCCTATAATTTATTTATGGTTATTATAAAAGATAAACGGATAGGAAACTGCCGTTAATTGATAATAAATAGCAGCTTATCTTCTGTAGAAGATAGTATAATCTATAAAATAACCTATAGCTAGTTAGTAAAGGTGCTGCTAAAAATATAGGCTTTAAGATAGCGACGGCCTATTTAGGTAAAAACTATATAGGTACTGTTATAGAGGCCCTCTTTAGGGTACAGGTTTTGTAAAAGGATTATTAGAGCGCCAACCTTAAGGTAGAGCTGTGTGGAAGGAAGGTATATAGGGTTAAAGCTCTATAAAAGCTCTAGGTGGGGAGTATTTTTAATATTTAGATTGTCCTATTCTATAGTATCTATAGAGTAAAAAATAGACTTAGGGCTATTAAGAGAGTAGAGAATAGTATTATTAATAGCGGCAATAGTGTTATTATGGATGGTTAAAATAGCACGGCTATAGAATATATAGAGATTAGTATACGCCTACTATAAAAGAGTAGGAGGGTAAATAAAGTTAATAAAAGGCTGTAGACTGGTAAACTAGGTAATACTAGTAGGCAACTAGATATGGCTAGTAAGAGTAGGGTTATAAGAAAGACTATAGACCTAGGTAGTAAAGCGCTGATTTAGCTTGCCGTTTAAAATGCGTATATTCTAGTGTAGCGATATAATATAAAGGGAAGGCTATAAGAAGGACTGCTATAAGTAGGCCGTAATAATATTAGTATAGGTCCTCTGTTTTATAATAGAGAGGATCTAAGTAAAATTACTACCTAAAATAATAGGAACGCTGTTAAAATAAGCCTAGGTATTAGAACAGACGTCTATAAGTATATAGTGTATAGCTTTAAAGTAGTAACGGTACTATATTAATACTTTGTCCTAAATTATAAGGATAGTAGAGTGTAGTAACTATACTAGCTAGGAGTCTTTAGGTATATTATATACAGATTTCTTATATAGATTAATAGGAATACGAAAATGGAAGTAGGTAGTTTAGCTACCAGGCAGTAAAAGGGCAGCTATACTAAAAAAGGCGATATAGAGAATAATGCGGCCGTGGGAGTAGTAGTAGTGGTAAATATAGTGGTAAAGAAAGGTTTTACTAGTGCCTATAGGGCCCTATAGAAAAAAATAGACGGTTTACAGGTCTATATCTATAGTAGTAGTAATTATAGTAAAGTAGGTGGCCTAGTTAGAATTTAGCTAAAAATGCAGCTCTATAAAAAGGCGGTCTTCCTTAGTAGTGCTATAATTAAGCTTTATAGTAATAAGTGGGTTACTATCTATAAGGTCTTAGTAGTGCTATAGCAGAGGCAGAAAGTAATCTATAAGAGTTTTGCTATAGTCTATAAGCACCTACTAGATAAGATATAGGCCGTAATCTAAATATATATTATTAATGCTGTCTAGAAGATTAGGCCGACGCTCTAAAATATAAGGGAGATTATTATAAAGAGATGGCTTAAATTTTGCCTAAGGGGTAAAAGGGTTGCTTATCGGGCCGTAAACTAAAAAAGGTATAAAAAGAGACTATAGTTAGGCGCCGGTAGTAAATACAGATACTTTTTATAGGCAGTTAACCCACTCTTAGTTATTATTAAGGAGCCCTAAAGCTATATAAGCGGCTTAAAAGGTTAGGTAAATAGTGGTAGTAATATTATAGAGGTTCTTAAAAGATGTAGCGCTAGAAATAATAGTGAGTAGTAGCTATAAATAATACCATTCGCCAGTAATGGGACTATAGTAATATATACAGCTAATAACGGTATCCTTTTAGCGGATATAACGCTACTACTAGCGTGTTTTTGCTATAAAGGTATATCTATAAGGGAAGTCCTAGTAAAGCGTAGTATAACTATTTATATTTTTAGAGTTATACTAAAACTAAGTGGATAAAGTTAAATGGGCTATTTTAAGACGCTATTATAAATCCTTTATAGACTTATTTAGCTAAAAATAAATAAGCTACTATCTAGGAAGGTGTATGGCAAGCTATATTATAGGGGGGTATTTCTTATAAACTGGGAACTTAAATAGCCGCTAGATGGCCTTTATAGAGCCAGTATATCTACTATAAAGGTACTTACTAATTTTATTATTATCGTCCGAGAGCTATATAGTTATTTAGTTAGTCCCTTTATAAATATACTTATAGATATACTTTATGGCTTATATAGAGGCATAGACCTTAACGTTAATATAGGTCTTATACTTTGCGCTAAAATAGGGAGTATATGGTATAACCTAGCAGTTATTAAGGTTTATAGTAGCACTGTTTGCGACTGTCTACAACTATCTACAATTGTCTGCCACAATCCACCATTTTCTACCAGCGCCGTAACACTAAAGTATATTAAAGACCATTAAAGGCCGCGTGCGTATATATGCATATACCAATCACCAAGACCCTAACTGTTTAATTATATAATTCTCTTATTATTCCTTTCTCTTCTTTACGTAACGTCTTATTCTCTGCAAGAGCTATATACTCTTAGATTTAGATAGAATTTATATTATTCCTTTAAATCTTCCCTAAAGCCTCTTTGCGCCCTTATACTACGTTATATTAAAATAACTACTATTAAAATAGTAAACGAACCTAAATCCCTTTTAATAACTATAAGTATTATATCCCTAGTTAGGGAACAGTTAACTATAATATAACAATCCTTTATGGATGCCTTAGCTTAATAGTAGACTGCACTAAAAGCCCAGCATTAATAATTAATGGAAGCACTCTGCAAAGAACTCTGTAATATTAAAGCACTTTTATTAGAGACCCTAATAGAAATACCTAAAAACAAGATTAAAATAACTGTATCTAAGCCTGGCCCCTTAAACGCAAACCTTAAACTAGTAACTTAATCTATATCTATAATAAATTTAATACCTATTATAAAATTTAAAAGGCTTCCTAACCCTCTAATATTTAATAAAAATTAAAATAACCTATGCCCCTTTGTAACCAAGCTCTGTCTTAAACTTTTAATAAACTATAACTAATACTCTACTAAAGCTAGCAAGGTTAGCTATAGAATGTCTTATTTAAGCAAAGACGCTATATAAACTATGGATTTATTCTTCTATAATAACACCTTCATTAATTTTAAAACCTTTATCTCTTTACTAGAACAAATATATAATAACGCCAGCTAAGAACATATAGCTATTACTAAGCTTAAAAACCTATAATCACAGAACTGAGACTTTACTAGCTTCTTTTTAGAATTTTTAGGCCTTATTAGTGAACTAGATTAGAATAAAGCCGCTAGAGTTGCTACCCTTTAATAAGCTATCTTAGATAAAATTAGAGCCTAGTTAGTAGGTAGGAAACTACCAAAAAACCTATCTAAATTTGCTATAATATATTAACAAATTAATAAGGACCTTTAATATAATAAACAGACTTATTCTCTAAAGTTAACTATATCTTACGTTTAAAAACTATAAAACTGGTATATACCCTAAAGCGCAATCTGTCTCTAAAACCTAAAAGCCTTATATATAACCCTATAGACCTTAATGCCGCTTAATTCTATGTACCCTTAGGAACTAACAAATAAAGAACTTAAGCCACAAATAGAAAATGCTTTAAATGCGGTAAAAAAGGATATATTTAAAAGCATTACCAAACTTACCCCTTTAAAAAGGTCCGCCATAGTTCCTTCCGTTCCTTAAATTATACCCATTCCTTAAGTTATACTTATTCCTTAAATTATACCCACTCTATAAATTATACTTAAGCACTACAAAGCATCTTGCCTTTAGTTAACTTAGAAAATAAATTATCCTAGGGCTAAGTCATGCCCTAAAATAAGAAGTAGAAGAGTATAAGTGTCTAGGCTCTTTTAGCGCTAATATATAATATAACTCCCTTAATATACTTGGTAAAATTTAAACACTTAAAAAATAGAAGGAAGTATAAATCCTTATAGACAGCGGAGCTACTAGTATAGGCTTTATTAATACAAACTACGTGAAAACTTAACGCCTAAATTTAAAGAAACTTAATAAGCCCTAAGGCCTATAAGGCTTTAACGGCAAACCCTTAATATATAGCAAACTAATATACTACGCTCTTGTAAAATTGCGGATGCGTAAATACCTTAAATATATTTCCCTATTTATAACACCCTTAAAGCATTATAAGATAATACTTAGATATAGATAGCTAGAACAACATAACCCTTTAATTAGCTGGGTTAAAGAAATACTAAAGTTCTATATAACCTACTACTAAAGTTATTACTTAAAAAACCATTTGCCCTACAAACATATATATAACTATTTAAATTTAATATAATATAAATTGCCCTTGCTATAAACCTTAAGCTAATATAATAAATCTATAACTGCTAATTATAGTAAAGAACGCAAAGATGTTTTATTAAAACTTTTTAAAATTTATATAATATAGGCCACGCCTTTTATCTTATTAGCAAAAAGACAAAATTATAAAATCTTTACTATGACTATAGAAGATATTAAGAAAGCACTAGAGCCAAAACAATATACCAATTCTTAACCTCTTATACCCAAAGAGTACTATAATCTAATTAATAAGTTTAAAAAATAATTTATAGACTAACTACCTATACTAAGATAAGCATAATTTTAAAATAAAACTTAAACCTAGTATAATACTAAAGTTCGGTCCGCTATACGGTATATTATAAGAAGAACTGCTTATAATGTAATAATACCTTAACAAGCATCTGGAAAAAGGATTTATTCGCTCTAGCTAATCTCTATTTGCCTTACCTATACTATTTATTAAAAAGCCAAAAGGAGGCTTAAGATTCTATATTAACTATTAAGCTCTAAACACAATTACAATTTAAAACCAATATCCAATTCCCCTAATTTAAGAGACGCTTAACTATTTAGTAAGGTACGGTACTTTACAAAGCTTAATATAGTTGCCGCCTTTAATAAAATCTATATATATAAAGGAGATAAGAAGTATATAGCTTTTTGCACACAATAGGGACTCTTTAAATACCAATATATTAACAATACGCTTTATAAATTCCTTAATATATTTATTACCGCGTATATTAATAATATCTTAATTTACCTATCCTTGCTTTCTAAATATTGGAAATATATTAAAATAGTCCTTAAACGCCTATAAGATGCGGGCCTATAATGCAATATTAAGAAATATAAGTTCTATACGCCCGAGGTTATATACTTAGGCTTAATAATATCCCGCAATGGAATTAAAATAGACCCTAAAAAAGTTACTGCAATTATAAACTAGGAAAGCCCTAGCAATGTATAAGGGGCCGTTCGGTTGCACCTCCGTTACAAATATGGAGGCTCCATATTGTAAACGAACTGGAGCTCAAATCTGAATATGAGGGTGTCGTTCGGTAAATCTGACACCGTTTAAATCTGAAGCTCCTCCATATCAGTAAGCGCGTCAAATTTGCAAGCTATACCGTATATAGTAGTTAAAATGAGGTTCTTGGCACCGTTTTAATATGTAGCTTCGAGCTCCCGTTACATATTCTGTTACAATCTGGAGCTCTTACATATGCGCCAAAGTGACGACTTCTTATAATATGGCGACTCCACACACCCCAATCGCGATACTGTAGTCGCATTTGCAAGCCTTACAGGATGTTATTATCTTAACCTTCTTAATCGCGATGAGCTTGTTTCCGGGGGGCGTTTGTATTTAGTATACTGATACGTGGCGAGGAACGAGGTGGATGGCGCAGTTGCTCTACGGCCATGAGCAACGACTTCTAAATATTACTTGTATGAGACCTAAGGTATTTAGGAAGCTTCTTGATTGGTTACAACTATATAGCGACTTAAAGGACACAAAGCTTCTATTAGCGGCCAAGAAGCTATTAATATTCCTGATGATATTTAGCAATAATTCGTTATATAGATTACTGAGTAAGGTAACTTAACACTCATCTGCAACAATCTACCAGTGAGTATTTATCTGCCAGCTAAACTTCTAGTGTTAATTTACTGCCTTATAGAGCCGTGTACGAAGTCCTTCCTGGCCTTCTAAAACTATATAAGGAAGTCATTCGGCTTCCTAAGAACCTTACTCCAGAAGAGATTGCTAATAACCCTAAATAATATCCTTTCTTTGCCGATTGTATTGGAGCTCTCAACGGTACTTATCTACCTATTTCTGTAGCAGGCGGGTATATAAGGCAAGCTCCGTGGCATGGAAGGGAGGGAGGATTATCGCAAAACGTTCTTGTAGTTGTTAATTTCCAGATGAACTTCCTCTACGTTCTGGCTGGTTGGGAGGGCTCTGCTTACGACTCTAGAGTTATTAATTTAGCAAGAGCCAAAGGATTTGAAGCCTTACCTGGTAGATACTATGTCGCGGATGCTGGATACTCCAACACGCCTATAACTCTAACTCCCTATCGCGGCGTACGGTATTATCTTTGTGAGCAAGCGCAGGCAAATATAAGGCTACAGAACGTGAAGGAGCTCTTTAATCTGTGACACGCGGCACTAAGGAATATAGTAGAGCGTACTATAGGAGTCTTTAAGAACCGTTTCTGATACTTTGAGGCCGGTAGGCGTAGCCTTCCTTTAAGTACGCAAGTGAATGTAGTGTACGCCTTGGCTGCGGTTTATAACTTTATAAATATAAATAATCCAGATGATTTAGATGGCGATCTAGAGGTAGAGGATGAGGTTATGGATAAGGAAGACGCAAGGCTCGCAGAGGTAGAAAGCGATATAGTTATGAACTAAAGACGCGATGAGATTGCGGAGCTTATGTGGGAGAGTTACTGCCAGGTAATTGGCAGGCTAATTAATTAAGAATATACAGTGGATTTGGGTGTATTTACTATAGAAATCTATGTAGTTTCCCTCTCTATATTGCTCACTAATTGCCCATATAGAAAGGCTCTAAAGAGTGACTCGGATCTCACCCAAGGCTTGCTCTCCTACGCGTCCTCCTTCCTACTAGCCAAAATATCGTCAATTAAGCTTCGCCGAAGCTCTATAACTCCAGCCGTTATAAGAAACAATCTGGCAGTAGACTTCGTCTCAAAAGCTCGCAAAATAGCTAGTTGCTCTATAGGATCTAGGTGACTGAACTCGTTGATAAATTCTGCAGAGGCCTTCTCTTGAGGAGACTTCTGGGCGATTAACTCTCTCGTAGCCCTCATCTCTCCCGTCACCTTCTCTACCGTCTCCTCTAGTGTCTCTGCAACTTGTCGTCTTCCTCGCTGGCGCTTTACATTAGATTTAACTTCTCTAGCAGCCTGCTTAAGAGCCCGTTTCCGCATAGCTAGTAAAGAAGGTTGGCTCGGCGTTGAGGAGGAAGATCTAGGTGCACTAGGAGGACTAGGGCGCTTAGTTGAAGGTGAGCTTGATTGACGGCCTTTAATAGAGCTGCGAGCTAACTTGAACTTAGAGACCTCCTCTACTTCCTCCTTATCTTCCTTATCCTCAGCTTCTTCATCCGCCAAACCTAACGCCTGTAAGGCCGCCGCTGAGAGAAGTTTAGGGTCTATGCAGCTCTCAATTGCTTCGTTAATTGACTTCGCATGACTACCTGTCGCCAAGACTCCCTTAAATAGCTCCTGCAGTAGATTTAGGAAGGCAGGCGGTATATTACGAAACTTCATAGCTTTAGGATGGGCTTTAAAGTAGGCCTCTATAACTTCCTCACTGGCAACAGGCACGCCTTTAGCTTCGTCCCACCCCCAGCTAGAGAGGCCGCAGAGCTCCACCCACACCTTCCAATCCCTCTTGTGGTTATCATGCTTGCTCTTAATTTGCCTAAGAGTAATAGGCTGCTGGGCAACAGTAATTATACAAGTAAGAGCAATCTTCCAGCTGTTAGCTTTGTAAGAGCTATCTGCGCGATATCCTTTATTAACGGCCTCAACGAGGCCCTCTAACATCGCCTCCTCCATCTCACTTATCCATCTTATACGCCCCCTCCTGTGCCCCGCGGGCGTCGCAGGCGTTGCTGGCGTTGCTGGCGTCGCGGGCGTCGCGGGCGTCGCGGTAACTCTACTGCGGCTCGTACGGGAGGTTAGCGTAGGTGTAGTAAACGTCAACCAACGAGAGGGCGTTGGTTAAGGAGGAGGCTCCATTACTACATCAAAGTAGGGAGTCGCGATAGAGGCCTAGTGGCAGAAGGCGTCACTCAAATCACTCACCAAAATCAATTACGTATTATGCGAAGTCAAATCTGGAGCCTCATCTAGAGGCTTACCGAACAATCAACTCAATTACAGATTCAACTAACCTACGGTAGTAGCCGCCACTAATTATAAAACGGGCGACACTAAAATACGCATAGATTGAACAGATTCTGTAACGGAGGCAATTTGCAACCGAACACACCCTAAAATATTTAAGGATTTCTAGAATTCGCAAATTTTTATTAATAATTTATTAACTACTTCTTAAAAACTATTTAGCCATTAGTAAACCTAATAAGAAAAAATATATAATTTAAATGAACTACTAAATATAAATAAGCTTTTAACAACCTAAAGCATTATTTTATAACTGCTTTAATTCTTACCTACTTTAACCCCAACCTTAAATATATTATTAAAATAGACTTATCCAATTATATGCTAAGGGGAGTATTATTGTAATATAATAAGAATAGTAAGCTATATCTAGTAGCCTTTCTCTCCCAGAAACTCGCCCCTACTAAATTAAACTATAAGATATATAATAAGGAACTGCTTATAATTATTAGATGTTTTAAATAATGGCGTCCTAAGCTTAAAGGATTATTATTTCTAATATGTGTATTAACGGACCATAAGAACCTGTAATACTTTATAACTATAAAGTAATTAACATAGCGCTAAATTTGTTAGGCCAAATATCTCTTATAATTTAACTTTAAGATTATATACTAACTAGGCAAACTTAATTAGAAGCCTAATATATTAATATAATAATTATAGAATTTACCTATAAATGCTGCGGATAAATAGATTATAAATTAATTACGGATCTTATTACCTCCTAAACGTTTTAAAAAATTATATCCTATATTTTTAGACGCGGAACTTAACAGAAATAAATTAAAAGTTAATAAATGGGAAATAGAAATTAATAAGCTAATAGAATATAAATATAAGAATAATGTATGGATAATAAATATAATAAAAGTAATTTAAATAGAAAAATAATAGTGTAAGGATATTATACTTGCTAAATACAAAATTTAAAATAACCGACTATACTATTAATAGAAGATAGTAGTTCTGAATTCTAAACCTTTATAATTTAAAATACTTAAATTTATACACAACTCCCCTATAGTAGGGCATCCTAGCTATATAAAGACTTATAAAATTATTTAATAAGTATATAGGATATGCGTATATAGAAAGACCTCTTATATAAAGAAGTAAGAAGTACTTTAACCGCTACTAATTCCAATATAAAGATGGCGTAATATCTTAATTAACTTTATAGTTAACTTACCTAGCAGTAATAGGTTTATAAATATTATAGTAGTTATTAACCATCTTATAAAAATGCAATATATAATTCCTATAGACTTAATTAATACAATATTAGTAGCTAAATGTTTTATTAAGCATGTCTTTAAACTATACGGACTTCCTAATTTAATAATATCCAATTATAGAAGCTAATTTGTTTTAGATTTCTGGTAAGCCCTATATAAACAATTAAGTATTTAAATATAACTCTTAACTATATTCTATCTAAAGACAGATAGTTAAACTAAAATTGTAAACGCGATTATAGAACAATACCTATAAATATAATACTCCTACCTGTTACGGCACCACCGTAACGGGATCTGGTCAGGGGCTCGCTTAAGACTTGGCACACATATATAGACGTCCTCACCACCACCTTCTGCTCCTTAGCTTAATATCCTCGTCGATAGACAATCCAATTGTACAGGCTTGCATACGTTCTTTACGGCGCTTGTGTGTAACGGAACCCTCCAGGAGGTACATATTAGATAAGACAGTAGGAGGTTTTATCAATGTCCCGTCTACGTCCCATGTATGTCCTAGAGGAGACATAGTTAGATAGATAGGGGCGAAAGGTTTTACTAGTGTCTTAGAAGGTTTATATAGGAAGCTAGTTCTCCTCTAGAGAAGAACCAGCGATTAGTCTCTAAATGGAAGTAGTTAAAAGCATTTATCCTCTAATACGTGTAACTTATTCTACATTTAACTCACCTTCTACTTACCTATAACGCTACCAATTAGATAATTATACGTTCCGGTTAGGCTAGCCTCTTATAATTCTAATCGCTTATAATCCTTTACGGAAGGAACGTACGGCTATTAATTAATAATAACGGGCCATACCTCCTTACCCCCTAAAACGACGCCCTTACTATAAGAGGCTGATAGAGTCTCCCCGGAGGAGCGCATACCCTCTACTTACAAAAGGAGTAGACTAGGAAGCCACGGCTAGTCTATCTAACCTTCCAAGACCCTTAGAAACGATTACCGCTAGGAAGTTATTAGAGTGGTCGCTACGCGAGACCCCATAAAAGATAAAGGAGTTGGAGATATAATTAAGACAAGTATATTAAGACTACTAAGGACAATTGCAAGGATAATTGGGGGAAGTATAGACACCCCAGACACGAAGCGGACTCAAAGAGGTAATGCTATACTACGCTATAACGTTAGAAAACCCTAAATTCCGTATAAAGGAACCTAATAAGTATAATGGTAATAGTCTCCGGAACTGCAATTGTTTTATCCATTAATGTAAAACTAAGTTTTGGCTAGACCTAAAATGTTACTCTAATAAGTATAATTAGACACTAATTGCTTCTACCTTCCTATATGGCCCTATTAAGAGTTTATGGACACGTTATAAGAAGAAACTTACCATACTCCTTAAATTTAGTAAACTTAAGTTATGGTTAGTTAATTAGATCTAAGACCCTACTAATTAAGGAATAGATTATAACTAGCGATACTATAATACTAAACAGCAAGAAGGCTAGAGTGTAGTCTAGTTTATAAACTACTTGGAAGAACTAGAAGATAATATACCCTACTTAGACCTGTAGGATAACGCTATATAACTTTACTAGCTACTTGCTAAGTTACGACCTAAGATTTAATAGGCCATATAGGAGAAGGGTAAAATTCCTACCTCCTAAGAAAAGCTTATCTCTAAAGCTACTTAGATTAAGAACGCTAAAAGAGACTATTTAGGGAAGCGAAAGGAACAAGACGCTAATAATAAAGAGCGTAGAACTAGACCTAGCTTTAATAAAAGGGGCAGATTCCGACCTAACTACTCTATAAAAGGATAATACGAGCAGGCTTTATAACCCTAGAGTAACGCTGGTTAACCCTAGAATAATAATAGGCAGAAACCGTAGAACTAAGAGTTACGCAGCTATTATTACTGCGGTAAAAAAGGCTATATATAACGCTTCTACCGGCAGAAGAAGTAAGAGGATACTTAATTAGGAAAAGAGAGAGCCTAGTAGATCTTTACTCCCTTATACTAGGCTAGTAAGAGAAGGAGGGAGTAAGCTACCGCATGGTTATTCCCGTCTCTATTTAAGTTAATAATAAATGGGTAATATAAGACTGCCTTATGGACAGCGGCGCGACCATAGGGTTTATTTCTTAATTACTAGTAAAAGAATTGGATTTAGACCTTAGTAGCTTATAGGTACGCACTATTTAAAGCATTAAAGGCCACCGGATTCCGTACTATAGAGAATAAACCTTTTCCATGGCTAGCTAGGACCGCGATAGTCTATAGGATACGTAGGAGATGCGCTTTTACGCCGCAGAAATTAAGGGGTATAACCTTATTTTGGGATACCTATAGCTTTAATAAGTTAATCCAGATATTAATTGGCCTTTAGCCTTGTATTAACACCGGAAGTCTTAACCGCGTATTATAGTTAAAGATTAAAAGACTTTCTTAAACTATATACAAGAGGAAGGGTGGGCGTATGCTATATATACTACCCTTAACACCAAGAATGGGGATATAGGGTATTTATTTTTGGATATCCGACTATACGCAGTTAAGGAATTAGAGATTCTATAGGAATATACGGACCTAAAGGATGTTGCTAATAAGGAAGCCACGCACACCTTGCCCGACCCTATATTAGTGGAGCATAAAATAAATACAGGAGATAAGGAACCTCCTTTTAGACTATTATATAACCTGTTAGAAAACGAGCTGGCAGTATTGCGTTAGTATATAGTAGACAATCTTTAGAGAGGATAGATTTGGCCTTTTATAAGTTAGGCAGGGGCACTAATTATATTTATACCCAAGAAGGACAAAACCCTTCGTCTCTATATTAACTATTAGGCGCTAAATAAGATTACTATAAAGAATTGCTACCTGCTACCCTTAATAGGGGAGCTTATTAATAGGCTATTAGGCGTAAAGATATTTACAAAATTGTATCTAAAAGATATATACTATTAAATCTAGATTAAAGCCGGCAATAAATAGAAAATGGTGTTCCAAACATAGTATGGCTACTTTAAGTACCTAGTAATACTATTTGGGCTTACTAATGCACCGGCAATATTCCAGGCCTATATTAATAAGGTATTATCGGGCCTATTAGATACAATATATATAGTCTACCTTAATAACATTATAGTCTACTTTAATAACTACAAAGTATATACGTACTACGTATAAATAGTACTAGAAAGACTGCGGGAATATAAGCTCTATATAAACCTAAAAAAATACTTATTTTATGTTACTAGTATTAATTTTCTGGGCTTTATCGTTAGCGTTAATAGAGTATTAATGGAGAAAAGCCAGGTAGATGCTATTAGGGAATGGCTATACCCTATAATATTTAGGGAAGTATAGGTTTTTATAGGCACGGCGAACTTCTACTAAAGGTTTATTGTTTATTATTTATAAGTAATGCTCCTAATTACTAATCTGCTAAAGGGATCTAAGGATAGCAAGAAGTTAGGACCCTTTATATTTAGGGAAGCTGCTAAGCAGGCTATAGACCAGTTAAAGGATTTATTTATATTGGCGCCTATCCTAATACACTTCTACTAGGAGCTATATATATACCTTAAAACAGATACATCCGGCTTCGCCCTAGGGGCAATTATATCTTAATTAAAAGACGGAGAATGGCATCCTGTGGCGTTTTAGTTAAGGAAAATAACCCCTATAGAGTAGCGTTATATAACGCATAACTAGGAGCTGCTTGCGATAGTCGCAGTAATAAAGTACTAGTAATATTATTATATAGAAAGCAATTATCCTATTAAAGTCCTTATAGACTATAATAACCTAGAATACTTTATAACTATAAAGGTATTAAGTAGTTAACAAGCTAGATAGGCGGAGGCACTATTATAGTACAACTTTAAGATTATATACCGCCTAGGAAAGACAAATCCCGTTAATAGGTTATTAAAATATCTAGATTATAAGACTAGGAGAATCCAGGATAGTATAAGGGAAATAATTCCTATATTATAAAATTTGCTTAGGAAGAAAGAAGAATCTTTCCCTAGAACTATAGAATTCCGTAGTAGGGTAGAGGTCCTGGCGATACAGCTATAAAGCACTATAATAATAGAGCTGTAGGATATAGTTATGGACCAGGTTATAGACTAAGCAGATGTTACAAAATTGGCATACCCTAGAATTAGCGAGAATTCTGCGGGATATACTAGGGGTGTTATAGCACCTTTAACTTAACGGCGCATTAGCTGCGAGTTTCTAGATTTAGAGGGGATAGGTAAAATACCTATCCGCAGCATGGCACACTATATAACAGTAGGAGAATCTACTAGCACTAATAGTTTAAAATGTTTTATACCACACCTAGGGTCCGTAATGGCGGCAGGCGAAATAGAAATAAGTAATCTATATAAAACCTTTCCAAATCTTCTTCTTTAAGCATAATAAAGGGACGCCTTTGTTTCTGGGGAGAGGTGGAAAGATATAGTAAAGACCAACTTGGCCGGAGTTACTAAGAAGCTGTGGCAGCAAGACTAAAAGGGTCTATTGCGCTTTAAGGGTGCTGTATATATCCTAAAGGACTAAATAGTTTAAGATAAAATTCTAAAGGTCTTCCACAACGACCCTTTTAGGGGTTACTATGGTGCTAACAGGACCCTTAAGGCCGTTTAAAGGAAATACTTTTAGGATAGAATGTCTAAAGAAGTTAGGAACTATATATTAAGATATAATACATGCTAAAGGGTATAGATATCTAGGCATCGCCTATACAGTAAGTTATTAGTGCTTTCTATTCTATAAGGACCCATATTAGAATTAACAATAGATTTTATAATAGGCTTACCCCCTACTAAAATAAGAATAGGAGAGGTTGCTAACGCTATCTTAGTAATTATTAACAGATATATAAAGTTTTTAGGGTATTTTGCTATTATAATAATAATCACGGTAGTGAAACTAGCAGACCTGTTTTTAGAGCGGTAGCTCTTATTTAGTATGCCAAGGGGAATTATATCTAATAGAGGTACCATATTTAACAGCGCATTTTAGGCTTTATTCTGTCTTCTATTAAAAATACGGCGAAAGATAAGCACTACCTTTTACCTGCAAATAGATGGACAAATAAAGCGTCTAAATGCGTTATTAGAACACTACCTCCGCTACTATATTAATTATTAATAGGATAATTGGCTATTATAGTTAGCTCTAGTGTAATATATATATAACATAAGCATCCATAGTAGTACAAAAATAACCCCTTATAAAGTACTATTTAGGGTAAAAGTAAATAACCCCTAGAATGTTAAGGACATTGTTCCTAAAAGAGAGGCCCTAGTGGCGTCTAAGAGAATTAAGTAAATAAGAATTCGTAAAAAAGAACTTAAAAAGCACTTACTAGACGCCTAGGCTATACAAAAAAGGTACTATAACGAGGGATATATGCCTAAAGAATTTAAAATAGGAGACGAAGTTTTACTATTTATAAAAAACATCTGGATAAAACATATTAAGAAGAAGCTGGACTATAGGTAGCTTAGACCCTTTAAAATAGTTAGGAAAACTAAAGGAAATTAAGCCTATAAATTGGAATTGCCGAAATTATATCTAATATATCCCACATTTTATATTTCCTTATTGGAGTTATACTGGAGAAGAGATAATGTAGAACCACCCCTACCTAGCGAAATTAATAGGGAACTAGAATGGAATATAGAAGATATTTTAGACTAAAGATAGCGTTAGAAGAAACGCAAATTTTTAGTTTATTAGGAAGGATACTTCTAGGTATATAATAGTTGGGAACCTAAGAAGCACCTTTAGCTAGGATATAAGACGGCAATTAAAACTTTCCTAAAAACTATAAATTAGGATTTAGCAACGGTTCTAGATATGCTATAGATAAGACAACAGGGAAAACCCTATAAATTAAAACTATAAGGTCTAGTACAGGCATTAAAAACGGGAACGTTTTACTATTATAATAGGGATTCTAGAATCCTATAAGAGAAAGACATAGAGATCCACATAAGAACTACTAGGGATACTATTTAAAGAGGACGCTGTTTAAGAATAAGTAGTAGTACTAGAAGAAGGGGCCTTAGGGATTTAAAAGGGTTTCTAAGGGATAAAAGGAGAGTATCCGGTTTAACACTAGAGATACGTAATAGAGTTAATAATATAAAAAGGACCAAAAAGACATAGAGCAAAGATTTAGAAATTTTAAGAAATTATAAAGCACCTATAAGAACACTACCCGTTCATTATATATAGAGATTATAGCAGTATGCTGCTTTTACACGGACTATTACTAAAAATAAAAATAGAGGTATCCCTAAAGTATAAAGTTAATTCCCAGTACTAGGGCATCCTAGAAGCACTAGAGAGACACTATATAAAGCTATTCTATAAGAAGAAAGAAAGAATAAGATAATAACTTAAATACTAAAAGTAGTAACGGGAGCCTCTTCCTCCATCTTAACGTTATCGCTAGTAGTATTATTAGCACTCCCATCCCCAGAAGCATTAGCATTCTTACTAATATTCTTCTTAGAGCGGTGGGAACTAGATAGACCACCACGGCTAGGGGACTAGCGGGGAGAACGTTTATCTTTATTACTATCCTTAGTATTATCCCTAGGCTCCAAATTGGCATCTAGGCTGGGATTAGAAAGTTAACAACTAAAGAGTTAGTATAGTTCCTAAACGTATTACTAAAGAGACTTACCTAGCTAGAAAGGCCCGCGTAAGAGTATAAATATTGTTATTTATAAGAACGAGCTGCTTATATATACGCTCCTAGACACTATGTGTCTAAGATCACTGCGTCTCTATAGTAGTAGAAACCCTTATTAAATTAAAAAGGCTGCGAGCAATAGAAGACACCTTCCGTCCCTATCTTTTACTATTTTAATACAGACGGAAATCCCTAATAGCGCGTTAGAGCCGGCGAGTCTTATATATATAGATAGCGGGGATCTAATATAGTTAGTAGAGTCTAGAATAGGATAGAATGGGAAATACTAGAATATAGGTCTTTTTCTAGCTATAATAGTAGAAACACTTAGATCTGTTCTTGCTAGAGCGCGGTATCTTATAGGCGTAGGATAGGTCCAACGTAAGTACGTAAACGTAACGACGGCAGCACTTTAGAGAAACTACCGTAGGAGTAATAGAGGTGGTCTACGGTGCTAATAGAGTAGGGATAACGCCGCCGCCAGTCTAGGGACGCGCAGTACGATTATAAGCTATTGCAAGAGAACACTATAGGAAGTTAGTATTATTAAAGAGATAAAATAGGGATCCTGTTACCTATAGACGCGTCGTAAGAAGAGAACAGAGCAGTGGTAAAAAGAATAGTTGGAAATACGGAAGCTAAAAGCTAAGATATAATAAAAAACAGTCTACTAAAAGGCAAGATGAATGGTATTGTTAATAGAAAGATATATAAAAGACAACAGCTTATAAACTAGAAGAAATTAACATTAAGACATTATCATTAGGACCCATTTTAGGTAAATAGGGATAGTGGCTAGTTAACGCGTTATATAGGACAACCTCCGGATTAGCTTATAATAAATTCTTATAATAAAGAAGGTAAATCCCATTTAATTTTCATTATTATTATTAAAGTTCTATTATAAAGGCACCGTAAAGAGCTATAGTGAAAGAAAAGTGGAGGAATAAAAGATAAAGTAAGGTTCTATACTAGTAAAGAACCGGTAATAAGCCGTATTATAGAGTACCTTTCCACTAAAGAACTTCCCTAGTGGTTTTAGTTGGAACTCTATAAGAGTTTATTAAGAGGCGAAGTCTTAGAGGACTAAGACCCTAAAAGGGGAGGCAATTATAACGGAACCCTCTAGGAGGTATATATTAGATGAGATAGTAGGAGGTTTCATTAATATCCCGTCTACGTCCCATATATGTCCTAGAGGAGATATAGTTAGATAGATAGGGGCGAAAGGTTTTACTAGTGTCTTAGAAGGTTTATATAGGAAGCTAGTTCTCCTCTAGAGAAGAACTAGCAATTAGTCTCTAAATAGAAGTGGTTAGAAGCATTTGTCCTCTAATACGTGTAACTTATTCTACCTTTAACTCACCTTCTACTTACCTGTGACACTGCCGATTAGATAATTATACGTTCCGGTTAGGCTGGCCTCTTACATTATGCCTCGATTGACTAAGTCCCGTGACACTACCTATAAGACAACTAGGAAAAATGGCTGCCTTTAGCTAAGTTTACCGCAAATAATATAATAAATGTATTAATAGACGTAACGCTGTTTATATAACCTATAGATAGGACCCTTAACTTGGATTTAAACTATAACCTAAAATTAATATAACGGAACCTATAATTAAATGGATTTAGTTAATTAATGTATATAACTTCGCTAATTAAATAAAGTAGTTAATGGAACTATTATAAAGTAAATTAACATACACTTAAATAGTATAGGAATAGTATGCGAATAAAGGACAAGCTCTTACATGGGATTTTAAGGAAGGTAATATGGTTTACCTAAATACACAAAACCTATAGACTTAACGGCCCTTAAAGAAACTTAATTAGAAGTTTATAGGCCTGTACTAAATTAAGAAGAAACTAAGCCTATACGCCTATAAGCTTAAACTGCTAACTAAGATAAAGATATACCCAACGTTTTATATAAGCTTATTATAACCTTTAAAAGATAATCTTATAACTTATAAAGTGCCACTGCCACCTCCTATAATTATTAACAATGGTAACGGTTCTTACTTTATTAACTTAATTAATAATATATAATAAAAAACACGATCTAAATAATTTAAACTTCTTATTAAGTAGGAAGGATATAAAATATAAACCTAGGAAACTTATAATTAGATTAAGGCTAACGCGCCTTTTTTAGTAAAAGAATTCTATAAGGACTATCCTTTGCGGCCTACTCTAGCTAGATAGATCTAATATAAAGGTAAATAACTACTACCTAATATGAATATATAAAATATAATAGTAGGAAACTCAAAATTAAAAGAACTTAAAATATATTATAACACTTATAATGTAATAAGTTATAAATTCTTAACTAAATTAAATTGTTTTGGACCTTTAGCTAAAGGGGGGGTACTATAATAGGACTAGCCCAGTTATAGTAGGAATGTCTTGGTAAAACACTTAATAGATAACTATCTAAAACTATTTGCAACTGTTTAAAACTATTTACAACTATCTGCAACTATCTGCAATTGTCTGCTATAATCTACTATTTTCTACCAGCGCCGTAACACCAAAGTATATTAAAGACCGTTAAAGACCACATATATATATACGCACATACCGACTACCAAGACCCTAACTGTTTAATTATATAATTCTCTCGTTATTCCTTTCTCTTCTTTATATAATGTCTTGTTCTCTACAAGAGCTATATATCCTTAGATTTAGATAGAATTTATATTATTTCTTTAAATCTTCCCCAAAGCCTCTTTGCGCCCTTACACTGCCTAGTATATAAATAGGCTATAACCGTAAATTATTACGGCGGTAATATTAAGAGTAACTATTGTTATACACGGCTGTTATAGGGTAGAACGGCTTTAGAAATTACTTTAAGTAGGTTAGCAGATGGCCTAGAGTACTAGCAACTATATAGGGGGCGTTTAGGTTATTAGCACAATAGGGCCTATAGACTATTATAGTCTGTATAATATTAGTAAGCTATTTAGTAGGGTTATTTTAAGGTTGTGGAAGCTCTATGAATATATAACGGTTAATAACTATAGAATTTATTAACGTATTATAGTCCTCTAGATATAAAAAGAGAAGAAGATAGAGATATAGTAGGCACTATTTTTAATATTTAATAGTCTAAACGCAGCTAAGGAATCTACTAAAAATCTACTTTTTCTTAAGGTTGTATAGAAGGTGGATAACCTTTATATAGAAGATATAGATAACCAAATTAGGGCGGTTAATAGCGGTTTAGTAAGGTAAAAGCTTATAGGTAATTTTATCCCACCATAGATTAGCTATAAAAGTAATAAATAGGCTTAGACGGCTGTAATAGCGGACTATAACTATAGAATCTTAGTAGCACTGGCTAATAAAGTAGGCGCTATTATAGTAACTTAAAGGAAGAATAACGCGGTAGCTAATAGAATTAGGGTTAAAATCTCTATAGGAGGTAGCATCCGTAATGCCGTTATATAGGCCTATATAGATATTAGACTAGTGGAAATAGATCTAGTTAAGCTTATTTTAGTTATATAGGGCCTAGGCATTAATAATATACTACTAAAATAGGTGCTAAAAGGTAAATGGCACTAATTTAGAGCCATTATAGACGTAAAGGTAGAACTGAAAGTAAGCTTATTAGGGAAGGTAGTTATACTAGTAGGTATAGGACTTACTATAGAGCTATAGCTAGGGTTGCTATAAGAAAATAGCAGTATATAGTATAACAGTATATAGGCGGCGTGGTTTAAGTTAATATAGTAGTACTATAGGGGCTCCCTAGGCTAGCTACGGTTAGTAAGAACAATATTATAGAATCTAGCGCTTTTATACTTACTAAAAATAATAATAGCGACCTTAGTAGCCGTAGGTAGATTTTTACAGCGCCAATTAGCGTCTACCTTAATAATTAGCTATATTTATAGGGTTAGAATAATGTAAGAGTATATATATTAGGTCCCGCCGCGCTTACGACAAGTTCGCAAGCACTCTTAGTCTTTTTGGCCGTATAGCGACGTAGAGGCGGGCCACGTTACAAATAATCTATAATAAAGTAGATATAGTTTGCGCCTACACCTATACCTAAAGCTATTTTACGGCAGTTTGGTATAAGGTAATAAAAGAATTGCTAATCTTATAGAGTATATTAATAAGATGCTATAAAACCTCTATATTAAGCTGTGGATTAGTCTATAGACGGATATTAGTAGTGTAGGCAGGGTTATAAAAGTAAAGCTAAGTATATTAAGGTGTAGCTCTAGAGGGAGCTTCTATAGGCCTAGTAAGGTAGTACAGTTTATTATAAATCTAAAAATAATTAATACTGGCTAAAGTAGCGGCACGGTTAGTAATGGTATAATTAATAGAGGTAAAAGCTAAAGCCGCGTTATATAAATGGAGCTAGTCCTAAAATATACAGGTAAGGCGTTCCTAGGACTATAGTAGGGTCTATAAATACTACAGTAGGGGTCTAAATAAAGGTAGTATAATATTGCCTTACTTACAGCAGCTTTTAAAGTAAGGCTTTTTAGCCTATATAGAACTAATTTGTTTATCTATCCAGTGTAAAGCTTCGCAGTAATTACAGGCCGTATTTATAGGCCTAATTATAACGGCTCGCACAAATGCCTCTAAACCGAAGCTTGTGGATTGCTATCTAATGAAGATACTAAGCTAAGGAGAAGGAAAGGTGGCCGCGAGGACTTGTGTAAACAAATAGGTAGCGCGAGCCGCCAAGGCGCTAGTAGTAGACGAGCCAATAGTAGGCGAGCCAACAGTAAGAAACAGTATCAAACAGTATTAGACAGTACCAGACAGTATACCAGGTGGCAGAACACGGCAGAATTTGGCAGGTGACGCGCTCTAGCACCGTCACACTAATATTTAACTGGTCCGCAATAGGGCGGACGGTAGTAATAGTAGCTATCCCTTCGTGTGGCAACTTTTTCATGGACTTTTCGTATATGCACGCCTTATAAGCCAATCTAGAGGCTCTATACCGTATAGAGCTTGGTGTTGAACCCTCGAGTCAGTACGGCAAGGGTGCTGGCGCCTTATTTGACGCTTGGATATTATAGTAAACAGCAGTAACATGGCCAGGAAGCCTATAATATTTGGTATAGTTAATCAAAAAGCTTCAATATTGTTTGCCGTCTATTTAATTATTAAATTGTCAGTAAAATATTGTCCTAATACTACCTAAAAAATGTCGTGTGTCTTTAGCTCTAAAGCCTCTAAGGCCTCTAAAGCCTTTAAAGCCTCCAAAAGCACCTTAAGCCTAGGAGTCCTATTTACAATCCTTTTAAGTAATACAGTATACATATAATAGCTTGTTGGCAGAAGTTGTACAGCCTCTAGAGGCTTTAGTACTAATTAAGGACAATGTTAAGGAGGACGAATTAGGAGCTGTTTTTAAGGCCCGCGGCGAAACTGCTAAGGATAAGGCAGATGAGGTAGATGAGACTAAACTACCAGAGCTATTAGTTAAAGAAGTTATAAGAATAGGCCTTCCTGCGGTTCCTACTTTATAGGAGCCTATAACCGCTATTCCTAAACTAGGTCTTAAAGTTATTAACCTTTCAGATGAGTTGATATTTGTCGCTCGGCGTGCTGGTAAGCCTATTAGCAGCCTTAATGCGGATGTTAAACCTAATAATCTTTCTAATTAAAATAAGGGTAGTAAGCGCTCTGCTTATTATATACTAGTAGATTAAATTGGTATGGCGTCTGGTGGGTGTAGATCTGGATAGAACCTGCTAATTTGAGTATTCCTACTATTCTTTAGTATCAGTATATTTAAGAAGCTCGCGGTTAATATAAACCTATATACAGCGTCTTAAAAGGCTGGCGAATATCACCAATTAGGACGGTATATTGGTAAACAATTACGGAAATAGAAGGAGACCTCCGCCGGCGAATTAATGGTTTAGGTAGGACTTATCATCTATATAGGCGTCTTTAAGGTCACCCAGGTGCGAGACCTTTGGGCTATAGATCCTGAATATCCTAAGCATTTAATTAGCTTATTTATGGGCCAAAAAAGATGGGAGTAACTTAAACGCTTCTTCTATACCTTACCACCTCCACCAGATGGCGTCAAACGTTAGATTTTTAAGAAGATTGAGCTGTTAACGACTCCTTTAGGCGAGGCGTTTAGGAAGTATGTTATACCTAGATCTATAGTCAGCTTTAATAAGATAATAGTAAGGTTTACTAAACGATCTATAGCTATAATTAAATTGCCTAGTAAGCCAGTACCTAAGGGCTTTAAGATATTAAGCCTTTGTTAATATAGGTATTGCTATAGCTTTATGTTTACCTTACCTGGCTGCTTTTTTGGGCTTCCTTCTCGGATAGATTATTAAGATATTGCCCTTTTAAAAACCTCTAAGTGCGTCCTTTACCTTACCCAACAGCTCCCCTTTTAGGCTCGTCGATTTTGCCTATTTTTGGATAACTACTTTATAAATATTCCGTTGCTCTAGGTGCTCTGACGACTTGGAATTGCTGTAGCTGGCATAGCTTGATTAAACTTAAAAGACTATCCAGAGGTGCATAAAAGGGCTAATAAAAGGAAGGAAAGGCTACCGTTTAACTTCATTACAGGAGTAGTTATTGGCGTGGTTAATTCGGTGCTTTCTATTATATGGTAGGACAAGAATTTAGTACAATTTTTGACGACAGCTTACTTATGCAGCAATAAGGACGTTGATGAAGTTAATTGGCGTTGTCTATAGGCATATAATTCCTTCCTTAAGAAGCTAGTAGCTAATGTTTGGGGTAATAATCCAATTAAGAAGTTAACGCTTCCTAGGCTCTCTATCGACTACAATAACTGGATGGGCGGCGTTGATATTCACGATTAGCTTCAAAGCTACTATACCACCTAGATTACTACTGTGCGTACCTGGCTGCCCTTATTCTTCTAGGCACTTAATACGGCTGTAATTAACGCCTATATTATTGGTAAGAAGATCTTCCAAATATTAAGGAGGCCCTTCTAAACCCACCGCCGTTTCTGTATACGATTAGCATGGAACCTTGTTATTATAGGCAGTCAAAAGATAGGCCTAAGTAAGTATAATACTGAGCGTCTTTTTCATCAAAGCTTACTAAAATACGGGCAATATTAATCTGGTATTAGGCCTGGTTATAAAAATAAAACGAATCAAAAAACCACCTATGTCACTACTAAAACCCCACTACCTATAATTTAACGGTGTAAGACGCGAACTTACCATTCTATTAAAAGCTTTACAAGGAAGCAAGGCTATAAGAGCCCACCAAAGTACTGGATGTGTAGATGGAAGGAGGCAAAGAAGCTCACAATAAAGGTTAAGCAAATAGTATATAAATGCGAGGCCTGTAGGCTTCCTTTATGCCTTCGGTGCTTTAACAACTTTTATTCAGTAGGCGACGACTAGGTAACTATTTTAGGTCCTCTACTTCCTTACACCTCTAATATTAAGACTCTAAAGCTAATTAAGCCTTTACTATAGCGTCCTTCTTAGCATCCTTTAAGCCCTCCTCTACTGCCTTTAATTGATCCTCTATATTAAATAACCGCTGGTTAAACCGTTCAACCACTTATAGCACTTGATATATCTTATTTAATATATACAGCACATCCTCCCTTATAACCTTAAGCTGGTCCTTTACTAGCTTATCCTCATTAACGTTAAGAACGCGTATAAAGTGGGTAGGTGGCAGCAATTTGGGGGAGGACTCTAATGGAGGATTTTCCTATATAATCAGCAGCTGGTTAATGGAGGAAGGGCGGAAACCTATAGCCATGACGTCATATATCGCGACTTTTTGCCCAACTTCATTAAAAAAATATAGAGCTGTTTTTGGTGGTGGCCTGCTGCAGTATCTCATCGGCATCGCAATATTGACGCGTTTTGGTGAGGCTTGCTAATAAAATCACGCTAGCTAGGGTGCCTGCAGCATGCTAACCCAGGCAGGAGCGCCCAAAGCGCCCAATACGAAAAGTCCGTTTTGCCACACGAAGGGATACTTATAGGCCTGATATCTAACTAGTCCGTAATAGGGTGGGCTATAGTAGGTTGCGGCTGGATTAATACGGGCGATATAAGGAGGTGGGAAGTAGAGAAAGAAGTAGTAGCGGAAGTAGCAGCGGAAGTAGCAGCGGAAGCAGCGGTAAAAGTAGTGTGGTTTATAGGTTGCCGAAGGTCCGCTAAAAATTGTTGGGACCGCCCCTTTCTTTTTTCCTATATATATAGAGTTAGAAAGGCAGTTAAAAAGAGGGGGAAAAAGTATTAACCTTGTAAGGTTTATAGGTCTTATATAGAGCTCTAAGATGGTTTGTTGTAAAGTTAGTAAAAGAGCGATACTGCTTGTAGGTAGTGCAAAATATATAATCGGAAGGCATTTTGGAGGTAGGCAGGGAGTAGTATATTAGTAGTAGGTAGGGTATAGTAAACGGGGGGAAGATAGAGAGCAGTAAGGGGTAGAATTCAAAATTTAATGGGGCAGCACGTGAGGGGATTAGGTGACCCGAACAATTTTTTTAACGAATTAAAAGCCGCCAAGACCCTTCGAATAGTTCTATATAGATGAGCTTACGAAGCAGGCAGAAGACTCCTCTGCTGCCGTCGCTACGGCTATAGCTCTTGTTAAGCAACTTTAGGAGACCGCCAAGAAGGTAGTAGAAGAAGCTGCTCTATTAGAGGACCCGCAGGAAGGGCAGAAGGACGATGATATAAGTAATTTAAGCGACGAAGAGTCCTCGGATGAAGACATTGGGGGTTAACTTAGTGGCTATTTAAACTATAAAACACCAAAAATCGACTTTATATAGACTCTCACATATATATTTATGGCTTTAATACTTCTTACTAACGATGCGATGACTTATAATGGCTTTTACTAGTTATTTACTACTGAATTAGGATTTTGGCGAATTTTGGCGTTCAAAATGGCCTTTAAGAAGAGAGGTATACGGAGGTCGGTAACAAAGCCAATTGCACCTTCCCAATTAGGCAGTTATATTACCATCCACCAGAAAACTCCCCATAGAGCCTCAAAAGCACTAGAATATTTTATAGAATCTATCTAGGTATTAAGTAGATACTAAGGACATTAGAAATTAAGGTTATAGAAGCTTCTGCTAAAGCATAAAGGAACGTACTTTACGGTCGCACGGTTTTTGGGCGCCTCGGCCGCCCGACCGCCCGACCGTAAAGAAACCCCGTTAACTTCTAAAGCAGTAGCTTCTAGGCCTTAATTTGCTCATTTTTTATACCTAAACAACAGTTAGATAGATTCTATAAAATATTCTAGTGCTTTTGAGGCTCTATGGGGAGTTTTCTGGTGGATGGTAATATAACTGCCTAATTGGGAAGGTGCAATTGGCTTTGTTACCGACCTCCGTATAATAAACGGCGTTAAAGGGCTAGCGCGCAATTTCTCCGGGTCTGATTTATGAGGTACCTGCTGTTGCGCCAAGAAAATTAATCACGTGACTCACCGCTGTCGCGAATAACAACACCTTAAGCCCATATCATCATATACGTGAACATGTCGTCGAACCTATCTTTAATCATGGATATCAAGTCTCTTATAAACCCAACACCCTCTTCGCGCCTTCCAACGCCACCTCCATCCATTCCAAAGACTATTCGGAAGCGCAAGCGCCACGACCCCATCCCAGCCTGGGCCGTCCGAGAAGACACCTCCCGCCGAGAAGTAGTTCCCCATGTTCAAGCCCAAGTTGCAGCCCAAGCTCAACCCCCGGCTCAACTCCAAGCTCAACCTCAAACCCAAGCTGATTGGGAACCTTCTATCACCAACGACAAACCATACGATGAAATCACTCGCCTTGTATGCGACTTCTTATGGGAGAATGTCGTGAACAATGAGATGCTGCGGCAGGCTGTCGCCGAAGGTCAAGGTACTCAGGTGGAGATTGAAGCCAAATGGGGACAGATTCTGGATAGGGCTACAAAGGACCGCATCGCCGGAATACATGAGTCCGAGTGCGTTGTCCGAAGAGGCGATTTGGACACCAAGTTTGAGAGCACCATGTCGGAAGAGCAACACAAGAGGATGAATATTTTTCTCAACGGCTGTGTTGTTAGAGCGAAGTCGAATGCTGCTGTCGCGCCAAAAACCAGCCGCGCTCCCCTGGACTATAAACACGTTAGACAGACAGACTCCTTCTATGAGCTGAATCAGGCCAGCTTTGACTTGCTTGCGCCTACAACCAGAACCATCCTTCAATCGCCATCCGGACAAAAAGTCCGCATAACGCGCGATACAAGGAGCGGCCAGGTTCTTGAGAAAATCATCAAGCACCGAGTCATCAACTTGGAAATCAGCTCACCTCAAACGGAATGGGATTACCGGATCAGTGTGAACCTGGAAATCAATTATCCGGGACCCTTGGACGACTTGGTGGAATCAATGGAACGCGGGAGGAGTTACACGCGAAGGAAGGACCGAATGTGCTATTCGCATCTACAGGCCTATCGAATCGACTTGACCCAAGTTACGAACCCCGAAGGGGAGAAGAACCATGAGCTAGAGATTGAGTTGGACGCCGCAAAACTCATCGGGGAAGCAGAAAGGATACACCACAATGCCCCGAGCATGTACGAAGAGATCGTTGGAGGCATGGTGAACAATCTTAGAGTTCTATCGCGAGCCATTCGTCAACACTAAGCTTTTTTTATTGTATTATACTTTGGGGATTTCATGGGGTGTCGCAATGGGTTTTTAAGCATAGGGCAACGCGTCTGCAATGTACCTGGATGGAGTTTTTGGTTTCTTTTACGAAAAGGCTACTGGTTATGGGAGATACCCTGAGGACATCTAGCGGCTTTTTGTACTATAGTCCCAACGCATAGCCTCGGGCAGGTCAGGGGACAAACGAAGAAGACGGACTTTTAATACATTTTATGGAGCATGAAGCGGAGGTGCGGTGTTGAGAAATAGTCGCATGCGCGGAGCGATACTTCTTGTGACTTCCCCTCTCGTGGTTATACAGCACTCGCTACTAGACTAACAGGTGAGCGAATAGTTGATACAGATTCAAAAAGTGAGGCTGGACGGAGCTAGTTCGGCCAGCGAATGCATCACCCAAATGTTGCAAGGCCCACAAGCATGTCCTTGGACAGCCAGTCGGTTTGCTGCCTTTAAGCTCGCCTGAGGTAATCCCAGCGGTGCCAGATATGGCGATACCTTGACAATGTTGCCAAATTCAGAAAGACTGTTGACAGCTTTCGAGGCAACCTCTAGGGTTAATATAAGTGTAGACAGATTCGACAACATTCGCCAGCCTTAGTGAAGCTATTTATGAAACAGGCGGTGCTGATGTTTCCCCCGGTCACATGTCGGTCTTGGCTCGGCGTTTGGGGAACTGAGCTCATCGCGTGTTGACGACTTGCCCTGAGTGCCTACAGCTCCGAATCACCAACATCGGCTCATCGCCATCTCCATCTCCTGCATATCTTTTTTCTTGACTTTCCTTCATCGCACGAGGTTCGCCCAGTCCACTCGCCCCCGACTCCCCGATTTATCATCCGGACCTATCCCGATCTTAGCAAGCCCGCTGTCAGGCGCCACGTTACGAGCACCAGCTCCATCTGCTTCCATCAACAGCCGTTTCCTTCAACTTATTTCTTCATCTCGCAATAGCATACCTTTCAACATACACGCCTGCATCTTCAAAAAACCTCATCGGAATGGTTGGCCTCACATCTGCCGCCGGGGTGGTCGGCTTCCTTTCAGAACCTGACCCTTCCCTGCGGTCTTTTGCCCTGCATCGTTTGAACGAAAACATCGACTTATTATGGCCGGAAGTTGCTGGTTCAGTCAGTCAAATGTATGATAACACCTATCTCTCCTTTTCAAGCCGTTCTTTGCCAGTTCCACGCTGTCTGCCTGAAAACCCGGTGGAAGCCAGAAGAAAGGGACAAGGGGCTTTTCAGAGTCTGGTGTTTCCGAGACTGTACTGATGCTTTTCTTCGCATAGTGAGGCTCTATACGAGGATGACTCGTTCCCAGAACGCGAGCTTGCCGCTCTAGTCGCAGCGAAAGTCTACTACCAGTTACAGGAGTACAACGAGAGCATGGTCTTTGCGCTCGGAGCTGGCAAGCTCTTCGATTTACATCATCCAGGAGAGTTTGAGGAAACTATTCTTGGTAAGTCTTCGAGATCTGAACACAATCAAAGACTCCCGGAGGGAGTTGATGCCGCAAACGTCATCGTCGGAGGGTAGAAAATGAGCCTTACCAATTTGTCGCGAGACTCAAGGAAAAAGTCGCTGACACTCGTTCTTTTGTAGCAAAATGTCTAGATACATATATTGCTCTTTCTGCTATGCACAACCCTCCAACGCCAGCAAGTACTGCAAACCAACCACCGCCCCAACTCACAACGTCATTTTCAACCAGCGCAAATGGAGTTGCCAGCACATCAGCGAGCATGACATCACCAACAACGCCGTTCTCCCAGTCAACTCTACCTTCCAAGTCACTCCTTTCGCGACAAGATTCTTCTACTTTCGATCCCTCTCTTCCCGGTGGTGGTAATGCGGGCGTGGTCGGCGCACATCCATCACCTTTAGCATTACAGAGAAGCGTACAGAAGAACCTACAGGCCATTATTAGACGAATTTTTGAGAGCTGTTACGAAGTTGGAGCTTATCGGCAAGTTGTAGGTATTGCCATTGAAGCCCGAAATCTCGAAGTGCTTCGGGAAGCTTTCCTTCGAGCAAGTCAAGATGAAAAGAAGCAGGTCAAAAAGGCCGCAAGTGGTGCACCCAGCAAGAGTGAAGAGCTCATGGAGTATGTGCTAGACATTTGCATGAATGTGGTCCAGGAACGGGGACTTAGAAATGAGGTATTGTCTCAGAGCTCCATTCAAGAATGAGCTATACTAATTGTTGTTTAGATACTTCGGCTCATTCTCGACTTGCTCAACGATATTCCTAACCCAGATTACTTTTCAATAGCGAAATGCGTTGTTTACCTCAACCAACACTCTATGGCCTCTAACCTTCTGCGCCAGCTAGTCCAACGAGGAGATGGCCGATCACTCGCCATTGCATATCAAATCTCGTTTGACCTATACGAGAATGGCACTCAGGAGTTTTTGTCGAAGGTGATGGAAGAACTCCCTGAGACAGAGGAGGAGGATCAAGAGAGCAAACCAACGGCGAATGGGGACATATCGCACCAACCTCGTGCTGAAGATGCCCGGGAGACAGATGGATTGCTCTCAGATATAGACAACCCCAATGGGGCACCAACAATATCCACAGTGGTGTCGCGAACAAAGCAGAAGCCACTAACGGAGGAAGAGCGCAAGGCATTCGCTTCCGTTCGTCATATTCTCCGAGGCACCAAGAGTATCGAGCTCAACCTTGAGTTCCTTTACCGAAATAACCATGCAGACCGCAATATTTTGAACAAGATCAGGGATAGCTTGGAGGCGAGAAATTCAATATTTCACACTGGAGTAACATTTGCCAATGCTTTCATGAACTCCGGAACTACGAATGACAGCTTCTTCAGAGAAAACCTGGAGTGGCTTGGGAAAGCTGTAAATTGGTCAAAGTTCACAGCAACGGCAGCTCTGGGAGTTATCCACAGGGGTAACATTACCCAAGGCCAGAAGCTCCTGGAACCATACCTTCCCAAAGAGACTAACGTTGCTGGATCCCATTATAGCCAAGGCGGTTCCCTGTACGCTCTCGGCATGATATACTGCAATCATGGCACTCACGTTCTGGACTATCTACTACAACAGTTCCAGAATGCGTCGGAAGAGGTGGTTCAACATGGTGGAGCTCTTGGCCTTGGTGTTGCTGGTATGGCAACTGGTTCGGAAGACATCTTTGATGCATTCAAGAGCGTCCTGTATACCGACTCAGCCATCAACGGTGAAGCCGTGGGATTGTCCATGGGCCTAGTCATGTTAGGCACTGGAAATATCAAGGCCTTGGAAGACATGATCCAGTATGCTCACGACACCCAGCATGAAAAGATTGTGCGTGGCCTTGCCATGGGTATGGCGCTCATCATGTACGCTCGTCAAGAGGCAGCAGATGAGCTCATCAACGGTTTACTGGAAGATCCCGATCCTACGCTAAGGTATGGTGGTATTATGACCATCGCACTAGCATACTGCGGAACCGGGAGCAACAAAGCAGTCCGAAGACTTCTCCACATTGCTGTGAGCGATGTCAATGATGACGTTCGCAGAGTGGCTGTGATGAGTTTGGGATTCGTTCTGTTCAGGAAGCCAGGCAGCGTGCCTCGCATGGTTGAGCTCCTTGCTGAGTCTTACAATCCCCATGTCAGGTATGGTGCCACCATGGCCCTTGGTATCGCTTGTGCAGGCACTGGCCTTGATGAGGCCATCGATCTACTAGAGCCCATGATGAAAGACTCGACCGATTTCGTTCGACAGGGTGCGTTGATATCACTTTCGATGATCATGGTTCAGCAGAACGAGGCAATGAATCCAAAGGTTGGAACTATCCGAAAGACCCTGCAAAAAATCATTAGAGACCGCCATGAGGATGCCATTGCCAAATTTGGCTGCGCTCTCGCCCTCGGAATCATTGATGCAGGCGGTCGCAACTGCACGATTGGGCTTCAGACGCAAACTGGTAACCTTAACATGACGGCAATCGTCGGTATGGCTGTGTTCACACAGTACTGGTATTGGTTCCCTCTTACGCATTTCTTGTCACTAAGTTTCACACCTACGGCCATTATTGGGGTTGATCAAGATTTGGAAATCCCGTCTTTCAAACTTCACAGTAACACACGACCAAGCATGTTCGACTACCCACCAGAACAAGAAATAAAAGCGGAAGAGGCTCCGGAAAAAGTTAAGACTGCGGTTCTTTCCACAACAGCTCAAGCCAAGCGTCGAAAACTGGTCAAGGCTCGACAACAACGACGTGAAAGTATGGACATTGATCAAACGCCTACCACACCCAAAATCTCTTCAGCTGATGAAGATAAGATGGATACAGATGAGGATCAGACCAAGCAAAAGGATGAGAAATCGGGTGCGGAGAAGTCGGAGGGTGAGAAGGAGGGCACACCATCTGCCGAGTCTTCAAAGAAGAAGATCGAAAAAGAGAAGGTTGGCTACGATTTAGAGAATATGTCTCGTGTTCTCCCCACTCAGGTTAAATACATTAGCTTCCCCGAGGAGCGATATGTACCTGTCAAGATAGTGAGCTTCATTGCCATTCAACTCGTAGCACAGTTTAGCTAACATATTCTAGCCAACTGGCGGTGTGATTCTGTTGATAGATGCTCAACCTTCAGAGCCAAAAACTCTTCTCGAGCTGAAAGTTAGGAAGACAGCACCTGCACCAGCACCTGGAGCACCTGGACAGTCTCTTGCAGACCGGGTCACAGATGCCTATGCCGAGAGAGATGCACAAGCCGCAGGTGCAGCAACAGGCGGGGCGGCCGAAGCTGCGGGTGTTCTGAACGCTGTAGACGAAGATGAAGAGGGAAGTGAGGAGGCAGACGTGCCGAGAGACTTTGATTATATGACGGATGGGGAGGGGGATGAATGAGGACTTTGATAGGAGAGGAGGATTTTTGTAATATCAACTTTAGCCTTCAAGAGCCGTGGATTACTACGTGCATTAATCCGGGCGCCATGGAGGAGAGAGCGGCTGCATAGCAGCTCGTTTAGACTTATTTAGCATTGTATAATAACAATTGAGTCCAGTGGATAATTTAGTCGAGTGCTGTTAGGAAAACGAGGCTGGATTATGTTGAATCTGCGAACTGTTCTAGAGTGAATGCTACTATGCTGATATATGTGATACGCTGCTTCTGCTATGTCGTAAGCTACTCATTATTCTATATATCTAATACCCATTTAAAAATATTTCGTACCCTAGGATGCACCCTAATTATCGGCGTCTACCCAATATATGCCGCACAAATAAAAGATCTCCTGATGAGATCACTGTTGCATGTCGGGGGTTTTGCGGTTGCCGTAATTTTTGCCTGTCAACCTCCACCAATGCTACCTTCAGTAGAAAAGATGAACGGGACAATTGACAAGCAATGATTCTTCGAGCTCCTATACTACGACCACCTCCCTCGATAGACGCCAGTCGTGTATGCGTACGATGCTTGAGGAAATTGTCCCGTACAACACCACCCACGAGACGGCCGTTTTCCTCCTCTCCGACTGAGGCATCGATAATAGCGAGTAGTCGGAAGGCCTTCAAGAAGGACTATTTTTGGGCCAATGGCGTACTTAAGGAAACCTTTGGGCAATCCAAACGGGGGCTACAAAACACGCCCTTTCATTCGAAGGAAGCTACCGTAAATACCACAACAGCATCACTTCCTGCCACAGAAGCAAGCCATGAAGCGGGATCACCTCATTCACCCAATCCCGCTCACGAAGAGCTACCCCACCGACGGAGGAAACGACTACGAAAACAGGGCTCCGAGTCTCAAGAGGAGAACTATCCTATCGCTCCAGACGCTTCTTCCCGGCTAACTACACTCTCGTCGAGTCTTCCAATCCACTCCTTCCGACGCCGCCTGACAACCTACCTTTCCCTTGCAAAACCACGACTCAGCTTCCTCATCGTCCTTACGACCACATCAGCATACTCCCTCTACCCTGTGCCCGCCCTTCTCGCACCTACAGCCACAGCCGCCCCATCTCTCTCCACCCTAACCCTTCTCTTCCTCACAACCGGCACAGCACTATGCTGCTCATCAGCCAATGCCCTCAACATGCTCCTCGAGCCCGCCCACGACGCCAAAATGAGCCGCACACGCAACCGGCCACTTGTCCGAAAGCTGATCAGCCCAGCCGGCGCCCTTGTCTTCGCCATCGCCTGCGGCACCGTCGGCGTCGCGGCGCTCTACTACGGCGTCAATCCCACGACCGCCTTCCTGGGCGCGGTGAACATCGGGCTGTACGCTGGCGTCTACACGCCGCTCAAGCGGGTCTCAGTCATCAACACGTGGGTCGGCGCGCTGGTCGGCGGCATCCCGCCGCTGATGGGCTGGACGGCGGCCGCGGGACAGTGCGCGCACGAGGGCACCTGGCGCGAGCTGCTATTTGGAGAGGGCTCGGCTGGCGGCTGGCTCTGCGCGGCGCTGCTGTTTGCGTGGCAGTTCCCGCATTTTAATGCGTTGAGCTGGGCGATTCGCGATGAGTATAAGCATGCGGGCTATCGCATGCTGTGCTGGACCAACCCGGCGCATAATGGGCGTGTTGCGCTGCGATACGCACTGCTCATGTTCCCGGTGTGCTTTGGGCTTGCGTATGTGGGGGTCACGGATTGGGGGTTTGTGGTGACGAGTAGTGTGGTGAATGGATGGATGGTCTGGCGCGCGGTGCAGTTTTGGCGCGAGAAGGGACATAAGGGCACAGCGAGGGGACTGTTTTGGGCCAGTGTGTGGCATCTACCCATTGTAATGGTACTAGCGATGGCGCAAAAGAAGGGGTTGTGGGAGAGGGTTTGGAGGGCTGTGATGGGGGCACCGGAGGAGGATGAGGAGTTTTATGGGGAGGAAGAGGAGGATGAAGAGGAGAAGCGTAAGGTCTCAGTACGTGAGAAGGTGGCAGCTTGATTTGTATGCTGGCTGTACGAATACCGAGGTGTGGTGTCGTTCTTTTGTCTCTGTATAAACTATATGAAGTGTGTTTTTCTGACCGGTGGTGGATATTATGACTCTGAAGCTACTCTTTACTAAATGTACAAATGTATCATAACTTCTTTTCGATTCATTGTCGGGAGCGCAGCGCTATGATTGGTGTTTGCTAAAATGACCTCAGACGCTCTTTGATAGGCCTGTCATATGGATTCTCATATGATGTGCATCATGATTCGTTCTACGACGCCAGCACAGCCTTGCCAAGCATGCAGTCAGCCCAGAACAACCGCGCCTTCCCCGCCCAGGCTGAAATACAGATAATGTATTAACCTCGTGAGGCTGTTGAAATTATCTTCCAGATTTCAATAAAAATCCACAGCTTTCCACGGCCTCAGGGGTGGACCCTCTGAGCGCTCTTAGCTTGGCCGCTTGCATTGCCCAATTCATCGACTTCGGCCCAAAACTTGTCTCATAAATCAGATCCTCGGTGGGTCATTGGTACGTGCACTACATGCACGTGCGGGCATAGTGCTCCTTATCACTACCGAAATTCTCCACCGAGGGTCCGAGAGCTTATGGGCGCGATTTAACATCCAGACTCTTAAATCACTGACAAGGGAGGTGACTTCCTCTACATTACTATGGACAATGACCGAGTTAGGAGTACCCTAATCGGATTCCGAGGCACCGGTCTCTAGGCCAAAAACAAAATGTCCTTCCACATAGATCTAACTGGGGTGCGGACCATCCGATTGCCATTCGCTCCAAGGAGCCCTCACGAGAAGGTGCCCTTGAAGCCACAATTGACATTATGGCGAACTTTTGCGGGAAAATTTTCACGACACTCAAACTAGTCTACAAGCTTGCTTTGTGAACGTGCGGTAGAACCCTTCATACGAGGTAATTTTTCACATGAATTTCAAATTTCAGCAGCTCTATATGTCTTCACGCGTGCTAGGCTTCGTCAGCCGTTTCCACAGCGTAGACGGGGACGGTCGCGGCTGCTTCCGCTCTCCTTCCTCCGCCAGTCGCCGATAGAAATCATTGGTGTTTTCCGAAACCTTCGAAAAATACGATCCGTCTCCGGTGAACTCAGAGCATGTATCGATACTGAAATTTTCATGAAGAGATGAGATGGGTGACGCAACCGAGCGACTACCCGGTGGTGCGGAGTTGCTAGCGCCCACAGGTTCACGGCACATGCTTGGTCGATTTGGTGGCCCAGGGGTGGGTGGCGGTGGGTCAAGGGGGCGTCTCTGGCCCTGCCGGTACTTTCTTGGCGGTGCAGGGCTGGGGGCTATAGGGGGGGTCTCTCTTGCCGGGGCTCCTATAAAGGGTTTCACAGGGACGTTTCCGTCTGTGGGACGTTGCATTCCAGGACTACGCTCAACAGTTTCCTTTCTCGTTACGTCTTCCGGGTTTGACATTGCGGGTTGTGAACTTCGCAGCTGCCGCTCCGTTTCCTTTTGTGAAGATTTAGTTGGTTGTGATCGCCGCCGGCTAGATCTGTCCTGCTCACAAGGTGTTTGCTGGTGACGACTTTTGTGTTGGTCTTGGCTCTTCACACCTTCAGGTTTAGGCTGTTGCCGTTCAGTTCTACGCGAAGGCTCCTTTCTAGCTAATTCGTCCGATGGGACTCTGTCTAATGGAGTGCTTCGAGAGACTGGCTCAGGAGCTGCTAATTCTGCTGGTGTAATTGGTCCCTGCAAGGGCTCCTGCCTAGGTTCTTCCTGCCTTCTTCGTATATTTCCCTGAGGATACGTGTCGCGCCTTTCAATGTTAGGCCGTGATATTCTAGCACCGAAGCTTTCCGCTAGCAATTCAGTCACAGGGCTCGTGATCGGCGACGAGACATTGCGACGGGGATCCTGGATAGGTTGATTCCTTCGATTGAAATAGCCTTTGGATTCGGCTGACACTCTATACCGGCGGTCTTTATTCTTTCGGGCGTCAATTTCATTACCATCGAGCTCACTTGGAGACATTGGAGCAGGTACTGTAACCGATTAGAGTCATCTTCTAGATAAGGATGTCATCAGGGCTTGCTTTTCACGGACTCCTCCATCATCAGATACCTAGGAAAACCGCTGATTGGAGTTTTGTTTGGCGATGAGTTTGAGTTCATTAGATGCAGACAGATGATGGTTTCAGCAGATTTTTTCGATACTCGAACGTTGGGAATGGATACTTCAAATGTTGCATGATCTCTCATCCTGCTCACCATTTCGGGAGTAATTTCAATCTCAACGTCTGAGTCAGCAGCTGGCCTGTACACACGGTGGCTCAATCGGAGATGCATTCGATGCTCACCTTAGTTGTTTGCCTTTGGGCTGCAACCTCTTCGACCTCGAAATAAGGCTGGAAATCGTGGGTTTGTTGAAGACGTAGGAATTCACCTAGTGCGCGGACATAGTTTGAACCATCCTCAAACCTGCAGCAAATTTGACCTGTGAATGTCAGAGAATGCGGTGCATAGCCTTGAAATAAATGTACCTGAGCAGTAATATATAGCCTCTTGCTCATTTCTTGGCACAGAAGTCCGCTCGAAATAGAAGGAACTCGCAACCAAAGTATGAACTATCCGCTGAACGAGTTTCACGTTTTCGGGTCTCTTTAGAGTCCTTCTTATGTCATTTCGAAGGCTTGAAATTTCGCCTTTGGCATCTAATTCAGGAGGGTCGTGTCCGATATTGGGGTTAAGGCGAATGTACCGTAGCCCATCAGTGTCTTCAAGGCCATCATCAATGGCATCGTAATAGAACTCTTTCCAAGCAACCTCAGCGTTGAGAACGTTGTCGAATCGGTTATGCTATGGCCTGGTTAGCCTGATGTGTCCCGACTTTCTTGCCTCCGCTCAATAAAATGTGTAAGAAAGTCCGAGGAACCGTTTGCAATCTCGAAACGAGACTGTTGCTTTCACACCACCTACCATCACTCTGAATATCTGCTTGATGTTGGGAAAAACGGACCATCCAACCCCTTGACTTTTTGATTCGTCTGGTCGAACCCTGCGGCGTCGTCTAGTGTTTTAGGGAAGGTCAGCCGTTTTGATTAATCCAGAAAGTAGACGTCCGAATGGCAATGAACTACGCACAAACCCACCTATGCTTGGACCTAGAATCTCTCTCAGGTAAATCTCTCCGGATGGCGTCTTCGTTTTGGCCTGTTCCTATGGAGAGTAATATGTCGGGATGCTTGCCCGCAACGTCAGGCCAGAGCAATTTGCGTTCTCGCTGGGTGATCTTCACAGGATTGTTGTTGTAGAGAGCACCATCAAGATAAGTCCGATTGCTCGATTTGTGCTGGAAAGGTTTGAAATAGGTGGGGGCGGCGGAGGTAGCGGCAGCAGCCTCCCACACCTTTAATTCCAGATTGGGATTGTCAGGGCGCAGGAATTCGTGGGTTGTTTTTCGTCTTTTATTCTTGGTCCGATCTATACGGCTGTAGTTGGCGAGGACTATTGCCCCCATTCCAGCTTCATCAGTCGCCGTAACAGCTACCTTGGGCCCATAGTCTGTGCTGTCAGCGCGACGAGCACCAAAAAGATTAGCGCGTCCAAAATTCCTCTGTAACACGGAATGGAAAGGCCTGGTTTTGTATTTACTGGCGTGCTTCCAGGCCGCAATTTGTTTGATTCCAGGAATCCCAAGCCAATCTCGGGGGCTGAACGCTTCATCGCACATGGACCTGAACCGAATGATGCATTCCCTGAGGTCCCAATTCATGACTCCAAATGCAAGCGAGATTATTCCGCCAGTGCTTGGATAGGTGTCAACCGAGTACATCATAGTTTACGTTTTAGTCCTACCTGGTTCCCACGATCAAATCGAAGAAGGCTTGTATAGGTATTTGGTCCTGGAACTCCCTCTGGATGGTTCGAAGAATCTCGAGTTCTACAATACCGCGGATGCCACCACTAGTAGACTATCAGTGAGTACAGAAACACTCTCGTCACATTGTGCATTGAATAAATCTCACCCATCTAAGCAGAGTAATCGTACTCCCGCATAGTCAGGCTTGAATCTGATGACGCAAGGAGACGGCCAATGCATTCGCGTCTCGTCGGGATGCATAGGACAGCTGTCTAACTTCACGACAAACCTACTGTCCTTGTTGTTGTCGTTGAGTTTACCATAAGACTTGACACAGGCGGTGCAGAGGACATGGCCACAGGGTAAGCAATGTTGCGGAGTCTGCATTAGGCAACAGAAGCACGTGGAATGACTTAGGACTCGGCCAGCGGATCCTATACTATCGTAAAGTTCAGTCATCAGGCGACTGTGGATTTTCAGAAGGTGTTGTTCCTCTGAAACCTCTCGAGGTCCGCTTTCCTGTTGAGTCCGGAGCTGGTTGTGTATCTCCGCCAGCTCGCCCTTGAGAAGGCCAATCCAGATATAGCAGTAATCATCATAATAGAAGTCAGACTCAAAGTGGCCAGCATGGATGACCTTTCCCTTATCATTTTGATGTCCTTTCCAGTCATGCGTAGACAAAGCACTGACACAACGGTCTCCATTCTTACCCTGGTACTGGCAAATGGAATACTTCCAGCAGTACTCTTCCAGAGCATATAAGAAGAAGCTCTCGTATTCTGCGAAGAGATCTTCCGGAAGACCTGTAGCTCTTTAGTCTCCACAATCGCCTATGAGGTTCGGTTTCTTACCTTTTCTGTGTCGAACAAAATCAAGAAGTACACTCGAAGCTAATACGGGACTTAAACGCTGGAAAATCCATGAGTTTCTGTATACCTTCGTGTGGGCTTGGATGCATATTGCCAATTACAGAATGTGGCCACCAAAATCGTCGGGAATGGGATTGTGCCGAAGAGATACTTCCACGAAATTGAAAGGACGGTGAAGTGTGCCTGAAAAGTGATCGAAGGCTGCCTGAAGGTATAAACTGAGTTCATCTGAGCTGGAAAGCATTCTAGCCTTGCGTTTTGTCAAGAACGACTCGTTGCAGCGGTCACTGATTGTGCGACGAAGTTTCGAGATCTGATTGCTTAACAAGGTATACCTTCCTTGTATAGGTATTCGGACGACGCTGAAGGATGAATAGTAACAACGTATGAGATCAAGGACCGAGTCAATAATCCTTCCTTTCGCACGCCAGCTTTGAGCCAAGCGATGGAAGTCAGGAACCCCACTTACCGGGTCTAGACTGCCCCTTACAGATCTCAACAGGCTACTCGTAGCGACACCCGCGTCCCATTCCTGACCATCGATACCTACATTAGTTGCGTTAACAGCAATAATGGCATGAGGCAGAGTTGGTTGATTGACAGATTTCTCGAGAGAAGTGGAGCCCCAATCTAGGAGCCGACGGAGCACATCCGATTGAAATGTACTGTCAACAATGAGCTCGACTGATGCATCCCATCAAAACACTTCAAAACATCAATGATTCGGGAGCATGTTCACTTACTTGGCATTTCTGAGCACGAAAACGACGACGTCGGAGAAAGTGTATAGGATCCGCGGATAAAGCTCCGAGACGATAAACTCTCTAGTGCGTGTTCCCGCTGTATTTGCCTATTCCAAAGTTCTTTTTCGGCCTGGAGCTAGCCGCGCCAAAGATTGTTCCTCGTCGATATTCTGGTTCCTCCTACTAGCGACGGCTTGTGGCAGCTCTTCCCCTGCACCAAGGCCCTCGCAGTCCGCATACAGAACGGGAGCATGAGAGAAGTATGTGTCCGGGTCAGCGTAGAGGTGTACATCCGCTGAGGTGGCTAGGCCAACGTGCTGTCTACATCCTACTACCGGGGAGGGAAAGGAGGATCGGGAGTAGTGGATCTCGTCGGCATCGTGATGGTCAATAAGCATTTTAACCAACGTGCTTTTGCCTGCATCTGTAATAGCATTGTTAGCAGACTACTCAAATTTTATCACTAGGTTAACTACGTACTTGTCTGGCCTATGAAAGACACGAGTTGCGGAGTTCTCAATGCATTGCTATCGGGGACATGGCTCATGAGGTTGGCGTAAACGTTGTAGTCGGTGAAATATGGTGCTCCGTCCATGTTTTTGGTGATACCTGAGAGAAATGGTCAATCCACCAACACATGCTCAAGCAATGCTGAGAAGTCGTACCGAACCAGGTTGAGTCGAGATCATCTTTGTGGAGCTGCTCCAAAGCCTCACCGGAGAGCTAGGGGTCTAAGATATCCCCCAGTTTTTTAAATGTGCGATATTTCGTTTTTTCATGTCTCATGCCATCGCGGCCTCGCCTATCACCCATGTGAGGCGGGAACTGGTCCCAGCAGCGCTCACAAAAATGTTGACAACAGTCTACGCAGTACCATACCTCACCACGGTGGCCGTTACATTGCCGTTCACAGGCTTCCATCGCATCTCCTGAGGTGGTGTTAGATATCGCGCAATGACAGCAAGGCCGTCTCTGAGGAACAACTGCTTCAGCAGTATTGATGAATCGCAAATGCGAAAAAATAGGATGTCAACTTGTCAGCCGAGTGCGCGCACGAAAGATACACACCGCACATGGAGCAGGTTTGTTTACTTCTGGCGTTCACTCTGCCCTAGGATTGGCGAGGTAATGTCTCAGCCTTGCAGGTAGCAACTCGTCCCTGAAATCATGTTTATTGGACGCTCCGCGAGCGTTCTCATGCATCCTTATCATGTTCTTGAAGAGCTGGTTTGCGCTAAGCTGCTCAGACTCATGCGTCCTGCTATGGCTCTATGGAGAAGCAGTATTGGTCATGAGGTGGAGAACTTCACAGCTGTCAAGCTATATTCAGTGGACCTAGTGGCATCCCCGGAAGTCAGAGATACAGGAACAGTCCTAATAGATGCTCAATGTAAACGCGTTGAGCGATTCCCATTGATGAAGGTGCGGTCGTCTTATCTGTTCGCACTGTAAGGCTGTTGTAAGCAAGAAACATGTTCTGCAAATTGATACGCATATGAAGACTGACTCCACTTGGTATTGAGCACAAAGACTTGGAAATGACAGTAGTAACACTGAAGTCGTTGAAGTAAAGTAATGGAGAATCCCTGAAGCTAGGGGTGCGATCCGTCCGAAATGTGAATCCTGATCTAACCGGATTCGGAAGGTGCGGATCCTGACCGAAATTCTGAGCCGGATCCTCTATATTTTGAAGGCCTAGATTTTAACAATGCTCCGGGTTTTATATAAGAGATTTTGGAGATAATATCACAATGCATAACGTTAGGCGGTTATAGGATTTTATTAAGGTGGTAGTGTTACATAGAGGCTTTAAATCGGCGGGCTTCCTCCTGGTAAGCACGCAGCAGGCGGTTTCCACGATTGTTCGTAGCCTTAATGGGTGCATTGGGCTTGCTTAGTCTTCGCGCCGTCCTTTCTGAACTTCCAAAGGGCAACTGCGACATTAAGATCCTCATTTCTACCACGTTTAGTAGACATATTGGTGGTAATAGAGCTTTTAAATCGTCGAGAAGATAACAATTTAGTTTTAGTGGGGGGCCGTGCGAGTAGATTTGCACGCTAACATAATAACTTAAATTAAGGTTACACCAATTAGAGGCTTAGGATTTTAAAAGACGCTAGTGACTGTCCGAAACCTAACCGAAAATTAATTCGGACGTCCGTAAATCCACCCCTACGTGAAGCTGACCTGGTGGCCGTCTCAGCGTGATGAAACACCGGGATAGCTCGAGGCCAAGCTGCGCGGCTCAGGGTAGCTAAAAAATACCCTAAAAATGAAGAAATAAAAATAACGCTTGCCAAGGTTACGCTTATCGAAATATATTTTTAAACCGTCAGTAACTGTCACGGGATTACCCGGTAATACCTTGCACACGTGGTGCGGAGCCTGTCACCTCACAAATCCATTAATTAGAGAGCTAATTAAGGCGATTCTAACGTAGGTATTTACAGGATAATAAACGTGGCGGTTACTTATATTAATTTCGTTAAAGTTAATGGTTTACCTTATATAAACAGAGCGGCTTAGCTTTTAAAAGCTAAAGTGGCTTAGACCAAGAAACAGATAAATCGATCGAATAGGTTAGCTTGCGGATATTCATCGGTTTCTTAGTCTGAGCATGCTGAGATAACGATATTAAGTAAATAAAATTTCCATTACTATAGATTTATAGAGCTTACGAAGCGCTTTAAATAGCATTAATTTTATCTAAATATCCTAAGGACCAAACTACTGAAAAAGGCGTCAATTAGGGGCCCATCCACCGAGGATTCCGTAATAATGATTGTTAACTTTAAATATGTATTTATCAAAATTAACCTTAATTCATCACCTTGCCGATTCTCTAGGTCGGAAATCCAACCAATAGTAGCCCCTCCAACCTCGTACAAAATATATAGCAACATCTAATAAGACGGAAAGCGCTGCATTCCAGTGGGTAAAATCTTGCCAAGTACCATTGAAAACTAACCAGAAGTCACGTAGTGTTTTGGTGCCATTAGCCAAATCGGGTTGCCAATTGTCACTGTTGCCTACGGGCCTGTTATCTCATAAACCAGACGAGCGGGCATACTGCTCCTTATCACCCAACGAACTTTCCACCGAGTGTCGCAGCTTTGGTGGTAACGAAGCGTTAAAATACACCAAAAATCACCTTTTCCACTACCATATCTCGACCCTTTTATAACGTTCAGTTATTATAAAAATACTACGAGGTAAGAGCTCTTTAGCTTCTTTATCAATTGTATTAAATAACAACGTTATAGCTATATTATATAAAATATTAGATATGGGCAGTCGGTTGCAAAACTCGTGGGGTCGGTCGTAAAAGTTTTAGTCTAGTTTTATCGCAAAATCTTGCCTTACTACCGTACCTTATATACTTCTCTACGTCTAATTATTCTAAAAATACTATGAGGTAAAAGCTCTTTATCTTATCTATCGCCTCTAAGTTATAGCGATATCGTAGCTCTATTCTACGAGAAGTTGGATATAGGTAGTCGGTTAGTTTTGGTTTAAATCTATAAAAATCTACAAAGATTCCGTTTAAAATCTAACTTAACTTTTACGACAATGTATCTCGCCTCTTAATACTCTAGGTACAGGGCTATAGTATATATTTATAAAGATATAATTACTTAAAGAACCTATTATATTAAACAAACGTATTATAAATATCGTGATTAGGACGTTGCTTATAAAAAAAGGTAAAAATCGAGTTTTAAAACAATAAGTTACCACTAAAGCTGCGACTATATAAGAGGCCAGTCTAACCAGGACGTATAATTATCTAATCGACAGTGTAGAATAAGAGTCATAGATAAGTAGAAGGTAAGTCAAAGGTAGAACGAGCTTTACGTATTAAAGGACAAATACTTTCTAACCTTTTCTATTTAGAAACTAATTACTAGTTCTTCTCTAGAGGAGAACCAGCTCCCTATATAATCCTTCTAAAACACTAGTAAACCCTTTACCACTTATCTATCTAACTATATCTTCTCTAGGATATTAGTGGGACATTAGTAAAACCTTTATCTATTTTATCTAATATATACCTTTTAGGAGCGCCTATTATAATTACCTCCCCTTTAAGGGTCTTAGTCCTCTAAGACTTTACCTTTTAATAAACTCTTATAGAGTTCTAACTAAAACCACTAGGGAAGTTCTTTAATAGAAAGGTACTCTATAATATAGCTTATTGCCAGTTCTTTACTAATATAAAACCTTATTTTATCTTCTATTCCTCTACTCTTTTTCTATTATAGCTCTTTACAGTACCTTTATAATAGAACTTTAATAATAATAATAATAATTGGATGGGATTTACCTTCCTTATTATAAGAATTTGTTATAAGCTAATTTGGAGGTTATCCTATACAATATATTAACTAGCCACTATCCCTATTTGCCTAAAATAGGTCCTAATAATAACGTCTTAATATTAATTTCTTCTAGTTTATAAGCCATTGTCTCTTATATGTCTTTCTATTAATAATACCATTCGTCTTACCTTTTAGCAGACTATTTTTATTATATCTTAGCTTTTGGCTTCTGTATCTCTAGCTATTCTTTCCACTACTGCTCTATTCTCTTCTTATAACGCGTCTATAGGTAATAGGATCCCCATTTTATCTCTTTAATAATACTAACTTCCTATAGTATTCTCTTATAATAGCTTATAATTATACTACACGTCCCTAAACTAACAGCGGCGTTATCCCTACTTTATTAACACCATAGACTACTTCTATTACTCCTATGGCGGTTTCTCTAAAGTGCTACCATTATTGCGTTTACGTGCTCACGTTAGACCCTTCCTATACCTATAAGATACCGCGCTCTAGCAAGAACAGATCTAAGTATTCCCACTATTGCAGCTGGAAGAAGACCTATATTCTAGTATTTCTTATTCCATCCTATTCTGGATTTTACTAACTATATTAGATCCCCGCTATTTATATACATAAGGCTCGCTAGCTCTAACGCGCTATTAGGGATTTCTATCTATATTAAAATAGTAAAAGACGGGGATAAAAGGTATCTTTTATTACTCGCAGCCTTTTTAATTTAATAAGGGTTTCTACTGCTATAGAAATGCAGCAATCTCAGATATATAGTATCCAGGAGCGCATATATAAGCAGTTCGTTCTTATAAATAACAATATTCACACTCTTACGCGGGCCTTTCTAGCTAGGTAAGTCTCTTTAGTAACACATTTAAAAACTATACTAACTCTTTAGTTATTAACTTTCTAATCCTAGCCTAAATGCTAATTTAAAACCTAGGGATAATACTAAGGATAGTAACAAAGATAAACGTTCTCCCCACTAGTCCCCTAGCCGTAGTAGTCTATCTAATTCCCGCCGCTCTAAAAAAAATATTAATAAGAATGCTAATACTTCTGGGGATAGGAGTGCTAATAATACTACTAATAATAACGTTAAGATGGAGGAGGAGGCTCCTATTACTACTTTTAGTATTTAAGTTATTATCTTATTCTTTCTTTCTTCTTATAGAATAGCTTTATATAGTACCTCTCTAGTGCCTCTAGGATGCCCTAGTACTAGGAATTAACTTTATACTTTAGGGATGCCTCTATTCTTATTTTTAGTAATAGTTTATATAAAAGCAGCATACCGCTATAATCTCCGTATATAATAAACGGGTAGTATTCTTATAGGTATTTTATAATTTTTTATAATTTCTAAATCTTCGCTCTGTGTCTTTTTAGTCCTCTTTATATTATTAACTTTACTGTATATCTCTAGTGTTAGACTAAATACCCTTCTTTTATCCCTAGGGAACCCTTCTAAATCCCTAAGACCCCTTCTTCTAGTACTACTACTTATTCTTAAACAGCGTCTTTTTTAGATAGTATCCCTAGTAGTTCTTATATAGATCCCTATAGCTTTCTCTTATAGGATTTTAGGGTCCCTATTATAATAGTAAAACGTTCCTGTTTCTAATGCCTATGCTTAACCTTATAGTTTTAATTTATAGGGTCTTCCCTATTATCTTATCTATGGTATATTTAGAACCATTACTAAATCCTAATTTATAGTCTTTAGGAAAGTTTTAATTATTATATTATATCCTAGCTAAAGGTGCTCCTTAGGTTTCTAACTATTATACGCCTAAGAGTATCCTTCCTAATAAACCAAAAATTCGCGTTTCTTTTAACGCCATCTTTAGTCTAGAATATCTTCTATATTCCATTCTAGTTCCCCATTAATTTCGCTAGATAGGGGTGGTTCTATACTATCTCTTCTCTAGTATAACTCTAATAAGAAAACATAAAATATAGGATATATTAGATATAATTTTAGCAATTCCAATTTATAGGCTTAATTTCCTTTAGTTTTCCTAATTATCTTAAAGGGTCTAAGCCATCTATAGTCTAGCTTCTTCTTAATATATTTTATCTAGATGTTTTTTATAAACAGTAAGACTTCGTCTCCTATTTTAAATTCTTTAGGCATATATCCCTTATTATAGTACCTTTTTTATATAGTCTAGGCGTCTAGCAAGTGCTTTTTAAGTTCTTCTCTACGAATTCTTATTTGCTTAATTCTCTTAGACGCTACTAATGCCTCTCTTTTAGAAATAATGTCCTTAACATTTTAGGGGTTATTTACTTTTACCCTAAACAGTGCTTTATAAGGGGTCATTTTTATACTGCTATAGATGCTTATATTATACATATATTGCACTAAAGTTAACTATAATAGCCAATTATCTTATTAATAATTAATATAGCAGCGGAGGTAGTATTCTAATAACGTATTTAGACGCTTTATTTACCTATCTATTTGCGGGTAAAAGGCAGTACTTATCTTTCACTATATTTTTAATAAAAGATAAAATAAAAACTAAAATGTGCTGTTAAATACGGTACCTCTATTAGATATAATTCCCCTTAGCGTGCTAAATAAGAGCTACTGCTCTAAAAATAGATCTGCTAGTTTTGTTACTATAATCGTTATTATAATAGTAAAATACCCTAGAAACTTTGTATATCTATTAACGATTACTAAAATAGTATTAGCAACCTCTCCTATTCTTATTTTAGTAGAGAGTAAGCCCATTATAAAATCTATTATTAATTCTAATATAGGTTCTTGCAGAATAGGAAGCACTAATAACTCGCTATAGGGGCAATACCTAGATATCTATACCCTTTAGCACATATTATATCTTAATATATAGTCCTTAACTTCTTTAGACATTCTATCCTAAAAGTATTTCCTTTAAACGGCCTTAAGGATTCTATTGGCACTATAGTAACCCCTAAAAGGGTTATTATAGAAGACCTTTAAAATTTTATCTTAAACTATTTAGTCCTTTAGGATATATACAGCACCCTTAAAGCGCAATAGACCCTTTTGGTCTTGCTACTATAGCTTCTTAGTAACTTTAGCCAAGTTAGTTTCTACTATATCTTTCTACCTCTCCCTAGAAACAAAGGCGTCCCTTTATTATACTTAAAGAAGAAGATCTAGAAAGGTTTTATATAAATTACTTATTTCTATTTCGCCTACCGCTATTATAGACCCTAGACATAGCATAAAACATTTTAAACTATTAGTGCCAGCAGATTCTCCTACTATTATATAGTATGCTATACTATAGATAGACATCTCGCCTATCCCCTCTAAATCCAGAAACTTATAGCTAGTACGCTATTAAGTTAAAGGTGCCGCAATACCCCTAGCACATCTTATAGAATTCTCGCTAATTCTAAGGTACGCTAACTTTATAATATCTACTTAGTCTATAACCTAGTCCATAACTATATCCTGCGGCTCTATTATTATAGTACTTTATAGCTATATTACTAGGACCTCTACCCTACTACAAAATTCTATAATTCTAGGGAAAGATTCTTCTTTCTTCCTAAGCAAATTTTATAATATAGAAATTATTTCCCCTATACTATCCTAGATTCTCTTAATCTTATAATCCAGACATTTTAATAACCTATTAGTGGGATTTATCTTTCCTAGGCGGTATATAATTTTAAAGTTATACTATAATTGTCGGTTTTACAGGGGGGGTGGCCTATTAAGAGTATACTCTTGTTTTGATGTTTTGTAAATAGGTATCAAAAGCAGAGGATTGTAAGGATTGCGGTGCCTGAGTAGGGGTTTGATTAGTCACCATAAGGATAACTAATTAAAGATATAACAACGACACGTTAACGATATGTAACCACATAACTTCTATCTATATATTCTGACACTAGCAGTTCTTTCTTTGTGCGTAAAACAGCTATCCTAAGACATGTAACCACGTAACCTTTATCTATATATTCCAACACTAGCAGTACAGTGCTAGCGACGGGGTTGTATTCTAGGGAGCGAAGCTCTACCTAGTTGTGTTTAGGTCGCAGGCGTATTAGTGCAACAGTTATTAGATTTAGGTAGCGGTACGGTGTGAGCATTAGGTGGTAATAGTGGTTAAACATAGAGCTTGTCTATCAGTCGGGTCGTAATAGTAGGCGTATTAGCGCTATTAGTGGTTAATATATCGCATATATATCGGCACGATTATTGTCTGTGTAGGTAGTAGTACGGTACCAGCAACAGGGTTGTTTGGGTGGCAGTATAATGCCAGCAACGGGGTTGTATTTGTAGGCGTATCAGCACGAATTCTTGTCTTTGTCTATATAAAGCTGCGACACCCTTTTATATGCAAAATCCTTATAAAATCCATACTCCCCTATGCCCTAGGCATTACCAAGCATCTGCTTATTTATACTTGTTATCGCTATAGCTATTGCTATAGCCATTATTATCCCAATCCTTGCCCTCTGATTGGCCATCTTCGTTATTAACTTCGTAGCTAAAATTAGGCTGTTTGTGGCTCTTAGAAGTCTCTTATTGTTCTTATTTATTTAAAGGCCAAGACCAGTTATTATTGTCGTTATATTAAACTGATTGTTAAGAGGCTTAAGGCTGAACGTAAGGAGCTTAATATTGGGATTAAGGCTGAACTTAACGCTAAACAAAGGGAGGTTAAATTAAGTATTAAGGTTACAAGGAAACTTAATATTATGGTTAAGGTTGCGAGTATTAAGGTTATTACAAAGGTTGGCCATATACGTCTATATTTAGAGGTCGTAGAGAAGGTAGAATAGGCAGACCTATATATATCCAATCTTTTAGCGTTCCTAAAGGATTTAGAGGTTAAGGCTGTGGCTAAACATATTAAAATTATAGAGAAGCTTAATACTGCAATTAAGGTTATAAATATTACTAAAGTTGCAAGAAAGCTTGATTTGCAGAATTTAGAAGTGCTTAATTTATAGGCTAAGGCTTTAGAGGTAGGGTAGGTTCCTCTAATAGTTTCTTCTCTAGGCAAGCTTATAAAGCGTCTACACAAGAGAAACCTCTTCTTGGTATATTAATAGGTATTCTGTAGCTAATTAAGGTATTGTAGAGATCTTATAGAGTAATCCGGTAAGCTAGCTTAAAGTTATTAATAGTAAATCCCCTAAATCTTTCTTAAAATTTCCTCTAAATATTATCCTGTGCCTATGGGGCTTGCTTAAGCGCTTATGTCTACCTTTTAATATATTTGTTGGCTTTAGAGGCTTGCATCTTAAAGGAGAAGGGTAAGTGTTATTAAAGGAAGAAGGCAAGCGCTGTTAAAGGAAAAAGGGGAGCGCTATTAAAGGAGAGGAGTAGGAAGGATAGGCTTTGTATTATATCTGCCAAGTTATATAGGTTTTAGATAAAGGGAAGGCGGCTTTATATAAAAAAGCTAAGGGAAAATTAAGGACGCGTGGTCTTCTTTATGTTTATATAAGGAAGCGAAGGGCAAGCTTACGGTAAGCGTAATAGATATAGGATTAAGGCGGGTAAGGTAGTTAATTCCTTAAATATCTTTAGACTCTTTTACTTGTATAAAGAGGAAAAGAAGCTAGGATATTCCTTAGTATAAGGTAATTCTTTAAAGTTTGTGTAAGGAAGTTATAGAAGCCTTATCTCTTCTAAAAAGATCTTGTTAATCTATAGTAACTGTAAGGTTAACTATTAATTAATATCGGTTTTACAGGGGGGGTAGCCTATTAAGAGTATACTCTTGTTTTAATGTTTTACAAATAGGTATTAAAAGCAGAGGATTATAAGGATCGCGGTGCCTAAGTAGGGGTTTAATTAGTCACTATAAGGATGACTAATTAAAGACATAATAATAACACGTTGACGACACGTAACCACGTAACTTCTGTTTATATATTCCGACAATAATAGTGCCTCCGCCTATCTAGCTTATTAACCACTTAATACCTTTATAGTTATAAAGTATTCTAGGTTATTATAGTCTATAAGGACTTTAATAGAATAATTGCTTCCTATATAATAATATTGCTAGTATTTTATTACTGTAAATATCGCAAGCAGCTTCTAGTTATGCATTATATAACACTGCTCTATAGGGGTTATTTTCCTTAACTAAAACGCTACAGGATGCCATTCTCTATCTTTTAATTAAGATATAATTGCCCTTAGGGCGAAGCTAGATATATCTATTTTAAGGTATATATATAGCTCCTAGCAAAAGTATATTAGGATAGGCGCCAATATAAACAAATCCTTTAACTGGTCTATAGCCTATTTAGCAGCTTCCCTAAATATAAAGGGTTTTAACTTCTTACCATCTTTAAATCCCTTTAGCAGATTAGTAATTAGGAGCATTACTTATAAGTAATAAATAATAAACCTTTAATAGAAGTTTACTATGCCTATAAAAACCTATACTTCCCTAAATATTATAGGGTATAGCTATTCCCTAATAGCATCTACCTGGCTTTTCTCTATTAATACTCCGTTAACGCTAATAATAAAGCCTAGAAAATTAATTCTAGTAATATAGAATAAGCATTTTTTTAGGTTTATATAGAGCTTATATTCCCATAGTCTTTCTAGTACTATTCGCATATAGTGCGTATATACTTTATAGTTATTAGAGTAAACTACAATATTATTAAGGTAGACTATATATATCGTATCTAATAGGCCTAATAATGCCTTATTAATATAGGCCTAAAATATTACTGGTGCATTGGTAAGCCTAAATAGCATTACTAGGTACTTAAAGTAGCCATACTATATTTAGAACGCCATCTTCTATTTATCGCTAGCTTTAATCCGGATTTAATAGTATATATCTTTTAGATCTAATTTTGTAAATATTTTTACGCCTAATAGCCTATTAATAAGCTCCCCTATTAATAGTAGCGGGTAGCAATTCTTTATAATAATCTTATTTAGCGCCTAATAGTTAATATAGAGGTAAATGGTCTTGTCCTTTTTAGGTATAAATATAATTAGTGCCCCTACCTAGCTTATAAAAGGCCAAATCCATCCTCTCTAAAGATTATTTACTATATACTAACGCAATACTGCTAGCTTATTTTTTAATAGGTTATATAGTGGTCTAAAAAGAGGTTCCTTATCTTCTATATTTATCTTATACTCTACTAATATAGAATTAGGCAAGGTATACACAGCTTCCTTATTAGTAATATTCTTTAGGTCTGTATATTCCTATAAAATCTCTAGTTCCTTAACTGCGTATAGCCGGATATCCAAAAATAAATACCTTATATCCCTATTCTTAGTGTTAAGGGTAGTATATATAGTATACGCCTACCCTTTCTCTTATATATAGTTTAAGAAAGTCTTTTAATCTTTAACTATAATACGCAGTTAAGACTTCTGGTGTTAATATAAGACTAAAGGCCAATTAATGTCTAGATTAACTTGTCAAAGCTATAGGTATCTTAAAATAAGGTTATACCCCTTAATTTCTGCAGTATAGAAGCGCATCTCCTATATATCCTATAGACTATTACGGTCCTAGCTAGCCACGGAAAAAGTTTATTCCCTATAGCATAGAATCTAGTGGCCTCTAATGCTTTAAATAGTATGCACCTATAAGCTACTAAGGTCTAAATCTAATTCTTTTACTAGTAATTAAGAAATGAACCCTATAGTTGCGCCACTATTTATAAGGCAGTCTTACATTACCTATTTATTATTAACTTAAATAAAGACGGGAATAACTATGCGGTAGCTTACTCCTTTCTTTTCTTGCTAGCCTAGTATAAGGGAGTAAAGGTCTACTAGGCTCTTTTTTTTTCAATTCCAACTCTTGCTTTTTCTACTGGTAGGAGCGCTAAATATAGCCCTTCCTGCCGTAGTTATAGTAAACGCGTGTCTCTTAATTCTACTTATTTAGATTAGGTTTTTGCCTATTATTATTCTAGGGTTAACTAGCGTTACTCTAGGGCTATAAAGCCTGCTCACGTTATCCTTCTATAGAGCAGTTAGGTTAGAACCTTCCCCTATTATTAAAGTAAGGTTTAGTCCTACGCTCTTTATTATTAGTGTCTTATTTCTTTTACTTGCCTAAATAGTCTCTTTTAGCATTCTTAATCTAAGTGGCTTTAGAAATAAGCTTTTCTTAAAAGGTAGAAATTTCGCCCTTCTCCTATATAGCCTATTAAATCTTAGGTTATAACTTAGCAAGTAGCTAATAAAGTTATATAGCGTCGTCCCATAGGTCTAAGTAGGGTATATTATCTTTTAGCTCTTCCAAGTAGTTTATAAACTAGACTATACTCTAGCCTTCTTACTGTTTAGCATTATAGTATTACTAGTTATAATCCATCCCTTAATTAGTAGGGTCTTAGACCTAATTAACTAACTAAAACTTAAATTTGCTAAATCTAAGGGGTGTAGTAAGTTTCTTCTTATAGCGTGTCTATAAACTCTTAATAGTGCTATGTAGGAAAGTAGAAGTAATTAGTGTCTAATTATACTTATTAAAGTAATGTTTTGGATCTAGCCGAAACTTGGTTTTATATTAATAGATAAAATAATTATAGTTTTAGAGACTATTACCATTATACTTATTAGGTTCCTTTATGTGGAATTTAGGTTTATCTAACGTTATAGTATAGTATAGTGTTGCCTCTTTAAGTCCGCTTTATATCTAGGGTGTTTATACTTTTCCTAATTATCCTTATAATTATTCTTAATAGTCTTAATATATTTATCTTAATTATATCTCTAACTCCTTTATTTTTTATAAGGTCTTATATAGCGACCGCTCTAATAACTTCCTAGTAGTAATTATTCCTAAAGGTTTTAGAAAGTTAGATAGACTAGCTATAGCTTCTTAATCTACTCCTTTATAAATAGAGGGGATGCGCTTCTCTAGAGAGACTCTGCCAGCCTTTTGCGGTAAGGGCGTTGTTTTAGGGGGTAAGGAGGTATAGCCCATTATTATTAATTAATAGCTATACGTTCCTTCTGTAAAGGATTATAAGCGATTAAAATTATAAGAGGCTAGTTTAACCAGAATATATAATTATCTAATTAATAGTATAGAATAAGAGTTATAGATAAGTAGAAGGTAAGTTAAAGGTAGAACGAGCTTTATATATTAAAGGACAAATGCTTTCTAACCTCTTTTATTTAGAGACTAATTACTAGTTCTTCTCTAGAGGAGAACCAGCTCCCTATATAATCCTTCTAAAACACTAGTAAACCCTTTGCCCCTTATCTGTCTAACTATATCTCCTCTGGGACATTAGTGGGATATTAGTAAAACCTTTATCTATCTTATCTAATATGTACCTTTTAGAAGCGCCCGTTACAGACTATTAAACTCTTTATAGAAAATTTTGTTGGTTAATAAGGAGCAGTAGACCAGCACGTGCGCATAGTTTTATATTAGTGTGGTAAATTAAGAGACATTACTGCTAGAAAACCTAGGTCAACTATATGGCTTGGTAATCGATTAGCTGTTTCTTTTATCTTTACCTTATTTCTACTTAAGCCTTCTTATTAATTATATACTGTCTAAGACTACGGACCTAGGCGTAAAAGAATGTTAATTCCTTAAAAGGATCTAAAATAGGTATTTATATATACCATAAAATTATATAATGGGATTCTAATGCAGCTAGAAAGTAGGCTTATTTATTATATTAACCAGCCCTTTTACTACCCTAAGTATATTATCTGTATTACGACGCTGAGATAGCTATATAGCAATTAGTCATCTTATCCTTATAACTTTAACCTATATTTAGCAGACGCTATCTTAAATAGAGGGGAAGTATACATTAGCTATAAAAAGGGTAGTTTAATAAACTTACTATAATATATCCCACCTTATAGTGGTGCTTATTGCTACTATTTAGCCATTTTATATAGTATCCCTTAATATTAAGAGCGTGCTTTCCTCTATAGACTAAAAAATACTATTACTAGAATTATAGCAACCCTAGTAATAGTAGTAGTAATACTAATTTTAGCCTTAATGCCTATACTTAGATTCTTATTTCTAGTAAATAAGGGGCTTAGGGAAAATAAAGGAGTTATTATTATTATAGGTGTATAGGTACTAGATATAGTTAAGGAAAATTAGGCCATTAATATAAAGGGTAGTATAGACTATTATAACAGTATAATAGCTTAAAAGGATTTAGATGTTAGAATTTTAATATAACTATTACTGCTATAGTAATGCTATAGTCCTTTAGTATTATTATACTAGATCTAGGTTTTAGTATTACCTACTTTATAGCGTAATAAGTATAAGCCTTACTATATAGCTAGGAAAAAAACCTAGTAATAAGGTAGAACTTACTAACGTAGTCTGTGGGTTAGTGGGCTATGCGGGCTAGTAGGCCACCCTATTAAAATTGTGAAGAACGCGACGCGTTACTTTAACTACTACCTTAATGGCTATATTATAATAACAAAATCCCCTTTTTTAAGAAGGCAGACTTGTTCTAGCTATTAATACCTATAAGTAAGGCCAATTTCAAAGCTTCTGAGCTGCCACTAGTATATATAATGTGCCCCGAACTATAGCCTAGCGATGCAATAAAGGCATTAAAGCATAACGCGGTTCTATTTCCTTAAATCGCTGTCTTACACTAGCATAAGAAGAGAGCCTTAAGCAGTGGATTATATTAATGGATTAACGCGGTATACTACCTAGGGCTACTACTATGCGGTAGATGGCTAGCCTTTTAGCTGCCTAGTACGCCAGATCGCGACCAGTTAGTGAGTGATAGGTATACAAATTTATTAAGCGCCATAATGACCTATAATCTAAATGGAATTGTAAGTATAACTACTAGTGTGCTAAATGCAAGGATCCTATACTTATTTAGGGCTAGTTTAAACGTGTTTAAGATATAAAAATATAATATAGGATTCTTAATAAAGATATCTAGAATTTTAATAAAACTGGCTTCTAGATAGGTACTATTGCAACTATAAAAGTTATAACTGGAACCGACTATGCTGGCCAGCCTAGAACAGTACAGCCAGGCAATTAAGAATGGGTTATAGTTATTAAGTGTATTAATGCCCTAGGGGTTATAATTCTACTACTTGTTATCTTTAAGGTAGTAATATACTAGGCTACCTAGTATAAGGACGGTATTATACTACATAACTAGTTAATTGGTATTATTAATAATGGTTAGACAATAAATAAGATTGGCTTAACCTAGCTATCTCTATTCTATAAGTATATAAAGGAGTGTACGGTTGGTACGCATTGGCTGCTAGTGCTAGATGGCTATAATAGCTATATATTGCCTAAACTTGATTGGTTCTGCCTGGATTATCAGATAGTTGTCCTCTATATACTAGCGTATTTATTATATCTACTATAGCCACTAGATATAGGCTGTTTCTCAGTCCTTAAGTAATTATATGGACGCCTTATTAAATAGATTATGGCCTATAGTGTTAACTATATTAATAAACGCAAATTTCTGCTACTATATAGGCAGTTTAGGCAGGCAGCACTACATTAGAATAATATATAGGCAGGATTTGTAGCTACTAGCCTAGTTTTATATAATCTAGATCGCGTACTATCGCTACTATATACTAAATATTAGATACTATTACCCTAACATCTGCCATTAGATATCTCTTAGGCAGCTGAAACGCCTTATAATATTATTAGTCTATAATAGCAGACAGCCCTAATTAGGCGCTATTTTAAATAGTGTATATATAGCCCACTAAGTCTAACAGAATAAGCCCTTGGCTAGCTTATTAAGGGGTGCAAAATGGCAATATTAAGCGCTGTACTACTTGCAAGCGAAAATAAGAAGCTATGTATGGAAAATTAGCGCCAGAAAAGGAAGAGGGTAAAGAAGTGTATATATATAGCTAGGAGGGGGTGTTTTATTAGGAGCAGAAGGGGCCTCTTATGTATAAACTGCCCAAGGAGATGCAGTAAGGGGGGTAGTAAAGGTAGCGGCCGAGTGATCGTAACAAGCACTACGCAAGTGTAGTATATTTAAATTATTAGAATATATGGCACGTATATGTCCTAGACGTTAGACAACTAGCTAGTAAATAGCTATATAGAATACAATTATTTGTGGTTAAGTAATTTGTTGTATTTGCCCTTAGTAGCTTAGTAGAGTGGCTTATTAACCTATATAGCCCACTAACCTGTGGACTACGTTATATAATATTTAATATACTAAGTCTATATAATTCCCATCTATATATCTACCTATAAACTACCTACTCCCACTATTATTACCTTAAGTATAGTAAATAGAGTCTTCTTTATATTATATACTATTAATATAATAAAGCTCTACTCCCTTAGGAGATTTTTCTATATTTAGATATAGAAACCATCCTATAGGCGTACCTACTTTACTTAAACTTTACTAGTAATATATTGCCTAAGATTAAGGAAATAAAAAGAGTAGTATTACGGAACCTAACCGTAGGGGCCTCTATAGAAGAGCCCTGTGCTCTTGTATATACCTCGCGTATAGCTTATATTAGCTATACGTGGGTATATTACCTCCTTACGCCCTTAACCCTTATAATTAATCGCGTAATGTCTTATAGACTCCTTGAATATATACATTTAGCTGCCACTAACCCCGTCCTGTAACATTACGTTGCGCCTTTTTTATTACTAACGCCTAGCCTATAACTAATTTTACGTCTCTATAATACTATAGGCGCTACTAAAAGCAGCATGTTTATAAGTTACCTTACTTTATATTTTTAAAGAATTAATAATAGTAAAATGAAATTCCTTACTAGCTACTATATTAAACTTAAAGAATAATCTAATACCTATACTAAACCTATAACGCCAATTAATCCTAGGAGGATTTAATTTATTAGCCCTAGCCTTAACCCCTAAGGGGAAGCCTAGTAGCTTAAAAGACTACAACAACCTTAATAAGGTGGATATTAACAATATCTTATCCTTTATTAACTATATAACTATAGATAAATAAGC
>Ga0307507_10000166_pt1 | contig 118591 bp, 46 predicted proteins | sample 7_EM_MG_FD_207223 | JGI IMG/M metagenome (GOLD analysis project Ga0307507, IMG submission 207223) | Populus trichocarpa ectomycorrhiza microbial communities from riparian zone in the Pacific Northwest, United States - 7_EM | ecosystem: Host-associated > Plants > Roots > Unclassified | place...
ATAATATATAGCGAAGTAGATATTATTAAGCTATGTACATAAACTGTGTAATAAAGTCAAGACGTTGCGTAAGGAGAGAAGGTAAGGAAACGGGAAGAAAGGGTATATATCGCTAGTTTGGTTGCTTGGTCAATATATACACGGAGCAGAATAGGATTTGAGTAGCGGTCCTAGCAGAACTTGGCAGGATTTGGTGGACTTGGCAGAATATAGCAGAATGCGGCAGATTGCCGTTAGATTACCGTAGATTACCGTTAGATTGCCGTCTCGTAGTTGGTCTCTTCTTGCTGCGTAGGTGGAAACAGGTGGACGTGTATAAGGTGTTACGGAGGAGTCCCGTAACAGTACCCCCCCTTTAAACTCGAGCTTCTGCAAGATGGGGCTAAGGTAGTTCTGGGTGGAGTTTGTAAAAGTCTTCTGCGGCTTATATAAGTCCTATAGAGTTAACGGGTTCTTATAAGGGCTCAGTAAAGCCTCTCCATTTTATAAGATATATATATTTGCGTTTCCGTTTATTATACTTAATGTTGTTAACTCTTTCGACGAGGTATTTATCCTTACCATCTACTTTAACTAGTGGGGGAGGGTCTTGGATCTATCCAGGTAGGGCGTCTAATATAGGGGCGGCAGGGTAGAGGACTGACGTATAGAATATAGGGTGGATTTTAACCGTATTAGGGAGCTTCAGTTGGTAGGCATAAGGAGAGACAACTTTTTTAACCTTATAAGGGCCGGCGTTCTTCTAGTTAAGTTTCTTAATAGGTCGTTTTATATTTAGATTTCTTGCGTCTAGCCAGACAAAGTCACCAATTTAATAAGCTGGTGCTAGGGTTTGGTTCTTATTTACTACGGCTTTATAGACAGACTGGGCCCATATTATTTCGTTAGTAAGGAACTCTTGTAGTTCTTCTATCTTTTTTACGAATTTGTTTGCTTCTGCAACTTATAAGGCCTGATAAGCTAGGCAAGGAACATTACTAAAGGGTTTAAAACCCATTCGCGGGTGCTAGCCGTAATTAGCCAGGAATAGGGAGACCTTTATAGTTTCTAAGACGGAGTTATTTGCAGTAAACTTAGTAAATGTAAGCCAGTCTATCCAGTCGTCCTATAAATACGACGTGTATATCCGAATATACTGTTCCATTATAGCATTTGCACGTTCCGTTTGACCGTCCGTTTCTGGGTAATATGCCGTAGACAACAGCGCTTTAATGCGGAGTTGGGTAGTTAGTTTTTCCTAGAACACTAAGACAAACTAGTGGCCTCTATTAGAGACGATTATTTTGGGAAGTCTGTGGAGTTTCTATATGTGATCCAGAAATAGTTGGGCAATAGCAGGTGTTAATATATTAGGGTAGGCGATTAAGTGTCTCATTTTGGATAGTTGGTCTATAACTACCATAATGTTCGCATAGCCTTTACTTATGGGGAGATTAACAACGAAGTTAATTAAGATATTCTTCCATCTTCGGTCCGGAATAGGCAGTGGCTTTAGAAAGCCGTTGTACTTCTTATGCAAGGCTTTAGCTCGTCGGTAGGTGTGACAGCTAGAGATGTACCTTTATGTTATATTATGCATATTTGGCTAGTAGTACTCTTATTAGAGTAGCTCTAGGGTTTTTCCTTGGCCTAGGTGGCCGGCTACTGGTAGATTATATACGTATTTAAAGAGCTTGAGCTTAAGTTTGTTGTGGTTAGGTATAACTAGGCGGTTCTAGTAGTATAAGCGTTCTCCACAAGCTTTATATTTACTTAGAGAGATCTTTTTGGAGCGTCTAACGCCATTTTAAATTAACTTAAGTGTCTCTTAGATAAACTCATTATTTGGGTATTTATTAACTATAATCTGCTTAATTAATCAATTAGTTATTTTAAGGATATATACTGTAAGGTCTTTAGCTAGGGGATTAAATAATTTAGGGCGAAGCAGTATTTAATTGCGGTAGGCGCGCGCTTCTTCCTGTGCTATTATGTCTTGTAAACGTTAAGTTAGGGCATTAGGTTTTTAACCTTAAACGCCTAGGCAGTACGTAATTAAGAATTAGAAACGAGACAGATATTCTAACCAGCGGGCTTAATAATAACTTAGCTATTTTATAGTTGTGAAGTATTGTAGATTCTTATAGTTGCTAAGAACCTTAATTGGAAATCCGGTGCCTTCTAGTTTGGGTTACCATTATTCAAAATATCTAATAATGGTTAATAATTCCTTATTGTAGATCTTGTAGTTATATTTAGCTGGACTTAATTATTTTAAGAAGTATACTACTAGATGCAGTACTCCTTCCTTATTATACTAAGACAGAATACCTCTAGTGACATAGTTAGATGAATTAGCTTTTATAACACTCTTTTGGTTTAGGTCAAAGTGTTAAAGTATAGATATGGTAGTGAATATAACTTTTAGATAGGTAAAGGCCTTCTTACATTCCTTATTAAAGATAAAGGCTTTATCCTTTTGTGTTAGAGCTATAAGAGGTGAAACTAGGGCAGAGAAGTTATTAATAAACCGTTAGTAGAAATTAGCAAATCCTATAAAGGCTCTTATATCTTTGACGTTCTTGGGTTCTTGCTAGTTTACAATTACTTTAATCTTCTTTAGGTCTATTTATATACCATCTATAGAGATAATAAGTCCGAGGTATAGAACTTCTGTTTTATGGAACTTGCATTTATCTATATCTAATTGTAGTCTAGCTCCACGTAGGGCTTCTAGGACAAGGTTAACGTGTTTCTTATATTTAGCTAGGTTATTGCTATATACTAGGATATTATTAATATAAGCAGTACAGAAAACGTCTAGGTAAGGTTATAAGGTATTATTTATAAAGTGTTGGAATAAACTTAGGGCATTTACGAGGCTAAACGGCGTTACTAAGTATTCAAATAGTCTATATCTAGTACGGAATGCGGTGAGCCATTTATCTCCTTTTATAATACGGAGGCGGTTAAATGTATGGATAAGGTCGAGTTTTGTATAGTAGCGAGCCTTACTTAATTAGTTTAGTGTCTCTTAAATTAATGGGAGCGGGTACTGATTCTTAATAGTAATAGCGTTAAGAGCTTGGTAGTCTATACAGAAGCGTAGACCACCGCTAGGTTTCTTAATAAAGATTATAGGTATAGCTATAGGCGAAGAGCTTGCTCTAATAAATCCTTTACTTAGGTATTCGTCTAAGTACTTCCGCAGCACTTAGAGTTTGTTTTGGGACATTCTATATAAGGGTCCAAATCCTGGCTGTTTTCCTTCTTTAAGTACGATCTTATGGTTATATAGTTGGTGTTCTGCTAGTTTGTTAGCTTCCTTTTGTAAAAATACTTCTAGGTTATTATAGTGGCATACTAGTACTTTTATGGCAGGGTTAGTGTGTTTCTTTAGTGCTAAGGCCTTTTTAATATCGGCTATTATAACAGCAAAGATTGTATGTTTAGGTTTCTTGGCAAGTTATGCTAACGGGGTAGCTCCAATTATATAAATATCTAAGGTGTTAAGCGAACTTGGATTATCCTTAGTTTCTTATATAGTTTCTTATTTAGGTTCAAGTTCAGTATTAGGTATAGAGTTAGTGTTAAATTTAGGTTTAGGTTCTTTAAGTATCCTTTTTATAGTAGAGTACTAGTTCTTTTAGTACTTTTATATATTAAGCTTAAGCTTCTGCTTGGTTCGGGGTATAGCAGTTAGAGTTAGTTTGTATAGTCATGTATTATTTCTGGGTTCTTAGTGGACGTTAGTAGAAATCTTAAACTGGTGGATCTTAGTGGATTTTCCAGATTTTGGTTTGGGGTCTAAGTAGTAGGTTATAAGACACTTCTGCTTACAATAGAAGGCGGTAAATAGAAGCTTAAGATTGTCCTAATTAATGATTACCTTATATAGCTTTATCTAGGGTTATTTAAGGATTACTAAGTAACCTAGGGTGGTAATAAAAAGCCTAATTAGTTCTTTGTGGTTTAGGTATTAGAGTCTTAGGAATACTATATAGGTAATACGGCCTAAGATAGTACGTTTACCATCAAATCCAAATACGTTAATATGCTAGTCAAGGGGGGTTAGAGTAAAACCATTATTTTATATAAAGATCTTGTTAATAAATCCTATGCCGCTGGCTCCTATATTAATTAGAACTCAAGCATTAACCTATTAATTATTCTGCCAAAGATAACAATTAACGGTTATGCTGCAATCCTAAGAGTTAGAGTTTGTAACATCTAAAGCATTTAACGAGATCCTAAGGCAGCGCCGTCCTAGAGAGCGACTTAGCTCCGGGACCTTCCTTTTGGAGGCAATTAGGGTGGAGTTCTTATAGCATATTGGTTATAGCTTCGTCCTCGTAAGTAGTGCTTACTAGATGCAGGGCTAGAACTAGGTGGAGATTAGGGATGGTAACTAAAGGATTAATACGGTAAATAGCTGCTAGTGTTGGCCGTTTGTAATTCGCGTTAGGGTAGGGGGATAGAGCAGTAGTTAAAGAGGTAGGAGCTACTTCTACACTTAAAACAGAGGCCTAGCTTAGTGCGTTATTCTTATTTAGAGAACCCTAGTGGGGCGTATTCTAGGGTTCCAGTATTAATATCCATAGCGTTAGGGTGCTTAGGCTAAGATAATAACTTAGTAGACATTTACAGGGTTGTCGTATTATATTAAAGAGCGGACTTTGGTGTTAGACGTAGTATATCATTATACCGTTTATTGATAACGTTTGCGCAGGCGTTAAGGGCTCCTGGTAGGTCTATACCTATTAGGGAGGTTTTTAGTTTAGGACTTAGGGATTTAATAAGGCTGTTAATTAGTATAGAGTTGTTCCAGCCTATTTCTTTTATATAACGGTTAAATTTGGAGAAGTATACTAGAAAGCTTTTTATTCCTTAAGTTATATAGTTTATCTTTCTCTAAGCAGTAGCTTGGCGGTTTAGGTCACCATATATAGCTTTAAGAAGTATAATTAGGCTTGGTACTAAGTTTGGTTAAAGAGGTTTAATAAGGTTAGCTACATCTCCTCCTAGTTAACTTAGGGCATAACAGAGTTGGTTGGCTTTAGTTAGGTAACGGTTAGCATTACTAGTTAGCTTATTTTTAAGCCGGCTTAGGAATAATTGGAGTTCTTATTATTTACTAGTAAATATTAGAGGGTCTAGTAATCGTTTAGATTATTATAGTACAGTAGTTGGTTCTACTAGTGGGATGACTATTGCTAGTTTAGGGCTCGCGTTCCGCGTATTAGCTTCTAGTAATAGCGACCAGTCTTAAGGGCTTAGCGTAGACATCTTAAGGGTGCGGATTTCTTCTTAGAGGGCCTTAATTGTTTTCTAGTACCGTGCTTCTTGTTTGGCTTGCTGTTAAGCTATAGCAGCTTGGTTTTATGCGAGGGCGTCTATAAAGGACTTTTACATATCTGCCAATTATTCCCGGAGTATGGACATAATGTTGGCGGCCGTTATAGGGGCTTTAAGGTCGTTCTGCATTTTAAATAGGGCGGGGTGGAGTATAGGTTTTAACATAATATAGTGTTACAGAGTAAGTACAAGTGGTGATAATATATAGCGAAGTAGATATTATTAAGCTATATACATAAACTGTGTAATGAAGTCAAGACGTTACATAAGGAGAGAAGGTAAGAAAATGGGAAAAAAGGGTATATATCGCTAGTTTAGTTGCTTGGTCAATACGTGTACAGAGCAGAATAGGATTCAAGTAGCGGTCCTAGTAGAACTTAGCAGGATTTGGTGGACTTGGCAGAATATAGCAGAATGCGGCAGATTGCCGTCAGATTGCCGTAGATTACCGTTAGATTGCCGTCTCGTGGTCGGTCTCTTCTTGCTGCGTAGGTGGAAACAGGTGGACGTGTGTAAGGTGTTATGGAGGAGTCCCGTAACACTAAGATTTAATAGGCCATATAGGAAAAGGGCGAAATTCCTATCTTTTAAGAAAAGCTTATCTCTAAAGCTACTTAGATTAAGAATACTAAAAGAGACTATTTGGGTAAGTAAAAGGAATAAAACGCTAACTATAAAAAGCGTAGAACTAGACCTAGCTTTAAGAAAAGGGGTAGATTCTAATCTAACTACTTTATAGAAGGACAACGCGAGCAAGCTTTATAACCTTAGAGTAACGCTAGTTAACCCTAGAATAATAATAGGCAGAAACCGTAAAACCAAGAGTTATGTAGCTATTATAACTGCGGTAAGAAAGGCTATATATAGCGCTTCTACCAGCAGAAGAAGTAAAAGTTGGCTTAATTAGGAAAAGAGGGAGCCTATTAGACCTTTACTCCCTTATACTAGGCTAAGAAGAGAAGGAGGAAATAAGCTGCTATATAGTTATTCCCATCTCCATTTAAGTTAATAATAAATAGGTAATATAAGACTGCCTTATAAATAGTGGCGTGACCATAGGGTTTATTTCTTGATTACTAGTAAAAGAATTAGATTTAGACCTTAGTGGCTTATAGGTGCGCACTATTTAAAGTATTAGAGGCTATTAGATTCTATGCTATAGGGAACAAACTTTTTCCGTGGCCAGCTAGGACTATAATAGTCTATAGGGCACGTAGGAGATGCGCTTCTGCGTTGCAGAAATTAAGGGGTATAACCTTATTTTAGGATACCTATAGCTTTAATAAGTTAATCCAGATATTAATTGGCCTTTAGCCTTATATTAATACCAGAAGTCTTAACTATATATTATGGTAAAAGATTAAAAGACTTTCTTAAACTATATATAAGAAAAAGGGTAGGTATATGCTATATATACTACTCTTAATACTAAAAATAGGGATATAGGGTATTTATTTTTAAATATCTAGCTATATATAGTTAAGGAACTAGAGATTCTATAGGGATATATAGACTTAAAGAATATTTTTAATAAAGAGGCTGCATAAACCTTACCTAATTTTATATTAGTTAAGTATAAGATAGATATAGGGGATAAGTAACCTCCTTTTAGACTACTATATAACCTATTAGAAAATAAGCTAGTGGTATTATATTAGTATACAGTGGACAATCTTTAGAAAGGATAGATTTAGCCTTCTATAAGCCTAGTAGGGGTACTAATTATATTTATACTAAAGAAGAACAGGATCCTATATCTCTATATTAACTATTAGGCACTTAATAGGATTACTATAAAGAATTACTACCTGCTACCCTTAATAGGAGAGCTTATTAACAAACTGTTAGGTGTAAAGATATTTATAAAATTAGATCTAAAAGATGCATACTATTAAATCCGAATTAAGGCTAGTAATAAATAGAAAACGGCGTTCTAAAGACAGTATGGCCACTTTAAGTACCTAATAATGCTATTTAGGCTTACTAACGCACCAGTAATGTTTTAGGCCTATATTAATAAGGCATTATTAGGCCTCTTAGATATAATATATATAGTCTACCTTAATAACATTATAGTCTACTCTAATAACTATAAAGTATATATATACTGCGTGCAAATGGTACTAGAAAGACTATAGAAATATAAGCTCTATATAAACCTAAAAAAAAAAATTTATACTACTAGCATTAATTTTCTAGGCTTTATTATTAGTGTTAATAGAGTATTAATAGAGAAAAGCCGGGTGGACGCTATTAGGGAATAGCCCTACCCCATAACATTTAGACAAGTATAGGTTTTTTAAGGCACAGCGAACTTTTACTAAACGTTTATTATTTACTATACGTAAGTAGTATTTTTAATTACTAATTTACTAAAGGGATCTAAGAATAGCAAGAAGCTAGGACCCTTTATATTTAGGGAAGCTACTAAGTAGGCCATAGACCGGTTAAAAGATTTGTTTATATTAGCACTAATTCTAATATACTTTTATTAGGAGTTATATATATACCTTAAAATAGATACATTTGGCTTTACCCTAGGGGCAATTATATCTTAATTAAAAGACGGAAAATGGCATCCTATAGTATTTTAGTTAAGGAAAATAACCCATATAAAATAGCGCTATATAATATATAACCAAGAGCTACTTATAATAGTTATAGTAATAAAGCACTGGTAATATTATTATATAGGAAGTAATTATTCTATTAAAGTCCTTACAGACTATAATAACTTATAATACTTTATAACTATAAAGATATTAAGCGGTTAATAAGCTAGATAGGTAAAGGCACTATTATAGTATAACTTTAAAATTATATACTGCCTAGGAAAGATAAATCCCGCTAATAGGTTATTAAGATATCTAGATTATAAGACTGGGAGAATCTAGAACAGTATAGGGGAAGTAATTCCTATATTGCAAAATTTGCTTAGGAAGAAAGAAGAGTCTTTCCCTAGAACTATAGAATTTTATAGTAGGGTAGAGGTCCTAGCAATATAGCTATAAAGTACTATAATAATAGAGCTATAGGATATAGTTATGGACTAGGTTATAGACTAAGCAGATATTATAAAGTTAGCATACCCTAGAATTAGTAAGAATTCTATAGGATATACTAGAGGCGTTATAATATCTTTAACTTAACGGCGTATTAGCTGCAAGTTTCTAAATCTAAAGGGGATAGGCGAGATACCTATCTGTAGCGTGGTATACTATATAACGGCAGGAAAATCTACTGGCACTAATAGTTTAAAACGTCTTGTGCCATGCCTAGGGTCTATAATAGTAGCGGGTAAAATGGAAGTAAGTAATCTATATAAAACCTTTTTAGATCTTCTTCTTTAAGTATAATAGAGGAACGCCTTTATTGCTAGAGAGAGGTGGAAAGATATAGTAGAGACTAACTTGGCCGGAGTTATTAAGAAGCTATAGCAGTAAAACTAAAAGGGTCTATTATACTTTAAAAGTGCTATATATATCCTAAAGGACCAATTTAAGATAAAATTCTAAAGGTTTTTTTATAATAACCCTCTTAGGGGTCACTATAGTACTAATAGAACCCCTAAAACCGTTTAAAGGAAATACTTTTAGGATAGAACGTCTAAAGAAGTTAAGGACTATATATTAAAATATAATACGTGCTAAAGGGTATAGATATTTAGGCATTGCCTATATAGCAAGTTATTAGTGCTTCCTATTCTATAGGGACCTATATTAGAATTAATAATGGATTTTATAATAGGCTTACCCCCTACTAAAATAAGAACTAGAAAGGTTACTAACGCTATTCTAGTAATCATTAATAGGTATATAAAGTTTTTAGGGTACTTTGCTATTATAATAATAATTATAATAGTAGCACTAGCAGACCTATTTTAAAAATAGTAGCTCTTGTTTAGCACGCTAAGGGGAATTATATTTAATAGAGGTACTATATTTAACAGCGCATTTTAGTCTTTATTCTGTCTCTTATTAAAAATATAGTAAAAAATAAGTACTACCTTTTATCTGTAAATAGATAGGCTAATAGAGCGTCTAAACACGTTATTAGAACACTACCTCCGCTGCTATATTAATTATTAATAGAATAATTGGCTATTATGGTTAGCTTTAGCGCAATATATATATAATATAAGCATTTATAGCAGTACAAAAATGACCCCTTATAAAGCACTATTTAGGGTAAAAGTAAATAACCCCTAGAATGTTAAGGATATTATTCCTAAAAGAGAGGCACTAGTAGTGTCCGAAAGAATTAAGTAAATAAGAATTTGTAGAGAAAAACTTAAAAAGCACTTACTAAACGCCTAAGCTATATAAAAAAGGTACTATAATGAAAAACATACGCCTAAAGAATTTAAAGTAGGAGACGAAGTCTTACTAACGTATATGATGGGGTTATGAAGGTGTCCCTAGTTATAACCGATTTACATTACCGCCTTCTTATTTACCGTATCCAATCGCTTGGCGCACGTTCCCACTTGACGCACGATTGCCCCGCCCACACCAAAATTTTGATGATATGTTAACTCCATCAATATGGATCCGATTGAGGCCGCGATTGCAGATTTAGAATCCTTAAAGCTCGTAGAGAAAGGGAAAATTCAAGAGATTGCGACAAAACATGGTGTTAACCGGTCGACCCTGTCCAAAAGGTGGAGGGGCAAGCAGGGCTCCCGTGCAGAGATGTATGAGGACAAGCGACTTCTCAACGATCAGCAAGAGAAAACTCTTGTAGAGTATATCGAGGGCCTACACCAACGGCAGCTACCCCCTACGCATCAAATGATACGCAATTTCGCGAAGGAGATCTGTGGAAAGAAGCCAGGAAAGATGTGGCCGTATTGATTCCTTAAGCGGCACTCAGATAAGCTAGTTACAAAGTTCTGTTTTGGTATAGACCGCGATCGCTGTAGGGCCGATTCGGGCTATAAATATAGGTTATATTTTGAGCTTTTAAAGAGGAAGATTGAGCAGTATAAGATCCGGCCGTGGTTAATATACAATATGGATGAGAAGGGCTTTCTTATTGGAATACTATTAAAGATGAAGAGGATCTTCTTGAAATGGCGATATAAGGAAACAAAGCTCAAGCAGATGCTACAGGACGGCAATCGCGAGTGGATTACGTCAATAGTATGTATATGCGCTGACGGAACTGCCTTGGCCCCAGCGCTTATCTACCAAGCCGTTAGTGGCAAGGTGCAGGACACCTGGCTACAGGATTATGATTACGACAATTAATACTGCTTCTTCTCCTCATCGCCAAGCGGGTGGACGAACGACGATCTAGGTTATAAATGGCTGATGGAGGTGTTTGATCGCCAAACAAAAGATGCTGCTTAATGGCAGTATAGGCTTCTAATCCTCGATGGGCATGGATCGCACGCCAATATGAAGTTTATTGACTACTGCGACAAGAATAAGATCCTCCTAGCAATATACCCACCTCATTCAACCCATACGCTGCAGCCATTAGATGTCGGTATGTTTAAACCTCTAGTAATAGCTTACAATACTGAGGTAGCAAACTTCCTTGAGGACTGTTAGGGCCTGTTAAGTATTACCAAGAGAGACTTCTTCCGCATGTTTTGGGCGGCCTGGCAGAAAGCTATAACGGAGGAGAACATTAAGAAGGCCTTTGAAAGCACTAGATTACACCCCTTTAATCCCCAGAAGATCCTAGTTAAGTTTATAAAGGAAGAGGTTAAGAGACCTTCGAGCAGTAAGAGTTTAACTTCTGTATTAAAGGCTGAGGACTGGCGTAAAATTCGAGCACTACTTAAGGAGGTAGTAATTGATACCTACTCAACGCATGCCCAAAAGCTGAGCAATATAGCGTACGGACTTGCAACCGAGTGCGAGCTACTAAGATATGAAAATGAGGGCCTTAAAAGGGCCTTAATTAATAAGAGAAAGAAGAGGCAGCGTCAGAAACCCTTGGTACTCAATTTACCTACATCCGCCGACGGTGGGGCTATATTTTATAGCCCTAATAAGGTAAAGGAAGCCCAACTGCGTCAGAAGCAGAAGATAGAAGATGCTGAGGCTCTACGAGTCTCCAAAGATGAGGAGAAGAAGCGCAAAGCTGCAGAGAAGGCAGAGAAGGCGCGACAGGTAGAGGAACGTAAGAAGATCAAAGCTCAAAATCGCAAGGTGAAGCTGCAGGAGCAGGCTCAAAAACAGGAGGCTAAAAAGCAGAAGCAATTTACGAAGGAGGCTAATGAGCAGCTCCAGGAGGACTTTAAGGCGGCGGTAATTACTAAAACACTAATCCGACAGCCTACGAAGGAGATCGTACATGGGGTTGAGGATGATACGGATATGGAAGAGGTGGGGGCACTACTAGTGCGCAGCCGAAGAGCTCGGGCGATCAAGGCTCCCCAGAGATTTTTAGATTAATCTGAGTACTACAGATTGTAGAGTAATACCAATAGTCTATTACTCCAGAAAACTACGTGTATAGAGCTATTGTGTGGGGTTCTACACCCTTAAAGTTTTGAAAATGAGTATTGAGATGATCGTGCGCCAAGTGGGAACGTGCGCCAAGCGATTGGATACGGTAGGCTAACTTATTGCCTAAAATATACTGCCGCTTTGAACATTAACTTTTCTCCCAACTTCTCTTGCACAGAACTCCATATTACCAAAGCCATGCGTCGCTGGCCGCGTGCTCTAGATGCAGAAGATCGTCTATAAGCAGCTTTAACAGCCTAGCCAACAACAAGTCTCTATAAAAGCGCCGAACCTTGTGCGAAAGCCCATAACGTTATGGAGGTCCCTAACAGTTTTATACTAACGTACGCGCAAGCACGGGTGCGTATTTTACAGCCTACGTGCGTTTGACTTATTTGCGCCTACATTGCAAAAATCAAAGTGCGCGCCACGTAACTTTTATAACTTACAACACCACAATTAAGTCTTAATTTTAGAGTCTAGATTAGATTTAGAACGCGCCAAAGAAGCCCTTGGTAAAGTCCTCCTAAAAGGGCAAGTCCATACATAGTGTTTTGTGCACGAAGCTCCACACGAAGCTCTGCACGAAGCTCTGCACGAAGCTTTGCACGAGGCTCTACACGAAGCTCTACACGAAGCTCTACGTACAAAGGCTCTGCACGAGGCTCTAAGTTGTCGCGCGAACTAATTTGGGTGCTGCTACCTGAGCGCCTCCGCGCCCACGCCTGCGCCCGCGCCCGGTAGAAGTTTTCACAGTTACTTTCCGCCAGCAGCTCTAACTAAAATATCAAAAATCGACTTTATATAGACTCTATGATATATATATTTATGGCTTTAAGACTTCTTACTAACGATATGATAACTTATAGTGGCTTTTACTAATTATTTACTACCAAATCAGCGGTTTGGCAAATTTTGATTTTCAAATCGGTTATAACTAGGGACACCTTCATAACCCCATCACATACGTTATTTATAAAAAAAACATTTAGATAAAACGCATTAAGAAGAAGCTAGACCACTAGCGGCTTAGACCCTTTAAGATAGTTAGGAAAACTAAAGGAAATTAAGCCTATAAATTAGAATTGCTAAAATTATATCTAATATATTATATATTTTATATTTTCTTATTAGAGTTATACTGGAGAAAAGATAGTATAGAACTACCCCTACCTAGTGAAATTAATAGGGAACTAGAATGGAATATAGAAGATATTCTAGACTAAAGATGGCATTAGAGAAAATATAAATTTTTAGTTTATTAGGAAGGATACTCCTAGGCGTATAATAGTTGGGAACCTAAGAACTACCTTTAGCTAGGATATAATATAGCAATTAAAACGTTCCTAAAGACTATAAATTAGGATTTAGTAACGGTTTTAAATATACTATAGGCAAGATAATAGGAAAGACCCTATAAATTAAAACTATAAAGTTAAGTATAGGCATTAGAAATAGGAATGTTTTGCTATTATAATAGGGATCCTAGAATTCTATAAGAGAAAGCTATAGAGATCCATATAAGAACCACTAGGGATACTATCTAAAGAAAATGCTGTTTAAGAATAAGTAGTAGTACTAGGAAAAGGGGCCTTAGGGATTTAGAAGGGTTCCCTAGGGATAAAAGGAGAGTATTTAGTCTGGCACTAGAGATATATAGTAAAGTTAATAGTATAGAGAGGGCCAAAAAGATATAAAGTAAAGATTTAGAAATTTTAAGAAATTATAAAGTACCTATAAGAGTACTACCTGTTTATTATATACGGAGATTATAGTAGTATACTACTTTTATATGGACTATTACCAAAAATAAGAATAAAGGCATTTCTAAAGTATAAGGTTAATTTCTAATATTAGGATATCTTAGAGGCACTAAAGAGATACTATATAAAGCTATCTTATAAAAAGAAAGAAAGAATAAAATAATAACTTAAATACTAGAAGTAGTAATAGGAGCCTCCTCCTCTATCTTAATGTTATTATTAGTAGTATTATTAGCACTCCTATCCCTAGAAGTATTAGCATTCTTACTAATATTCTTTTTAGAGTAGTGGGAACTAGATAGATTATTACAATTAGGGGACTAGCGGGGAGAATATTTATCTTTATTACTATTCTTAGTATTATCCCTAGGTTCCAAATTGGCATCTAGGTAGAGATTAAAAAGTTAGTAGCTAAAGAGTTAGCATAGTTCCTAAACGTGTTACTAAAGAAACTTACCTAGCTAGAAAGGCCCATATAAGAGTACAAATGTTATTATTTATAAGAGTAAGCTGCTTATATATGCGCTCCTGGATACTATATATCTAAAATCGCTGTATCTCTATAGTAGTAGAAACCCTTATTAAGTTAAAGAGGCAGTAAGCAATAGAAGATACCTTCCATCCCTACCTTTTACTATTTTAATATAGACGGAAATCCTTAATAGCGCGTTAAAGCTAGTAAGCCTTATATGTATAAATAGCGGGGATTTAATATAGTTAGTAAAGTCTAGAATGGGATAGAATAGGAAATACTAGAATATAGGTCTTTTTCTAGCTGTAATAGTGGGAATACTTAAATCTATTCTTGCTAGAGCGCGGTATTTTATAGGTATAGGACAGGTCTAATATAAACGCGTAAATGTAATAACGGCAGCACTTTAGAGAAACTACTATAGGAGCAATAGAAGTGGTCTATAGTGCTAATAGAGTAGGGATAACGCTACCGCCAGTCTAGGGACGCGTAGTATAATTATAAGCTATTGCGAGAGAATACTATAGGAAGTTAGTATTATTAAAGAGATAAAATAGGTATTTTATTACCTATAGACGCGTTATAAAAAGAGAATAGAGTAGTAGTGGAAAGAATAGATAGAGATATAGAAGCTAAAAGCTAAGATATAATAAAAACAGTCTGCTAAAAGGCGAGATAAATAGTATTATTAATGAAAAGATGTATAAGAGACGACAGCTTATAAACTGGAAGAAATTAATATTAAGACGTTATTATTAGGACCTATTTTAAGTAAATGGGAATAGTGGCTAGTTAATGTGTTGCATAGGATAACCTCTAAATTAGCTTATAATAAATTCTTATAATAAGGAAGGTAAATCCTATCTAATTTTTATTATTATTATTAAAGTTCTATTATAAAGGCACTATAAAGAGCTATAGTAGAAGAAGAGCAGAGGAATAGAAGATAAAGTAAGGTTCTATACTAGTAAAGAATTAGTAATAAGCCGCATTATAGAGTACCTTTCCACTAAAGAACTTCCCTAGTAGTTTTAGTTAGGACTCTATAAAAGTTTATTAAGAGGTAAAGTCTTAAAGGACCAAAACCTTTAAAGGGGAGGCAATTATAACGGGCGCTCCTAAAAGGTATATATTAGCTAAGACAGATAAAGGTTTTACTAATATCCTACTAATGTCCTAGAGGAGACATAGTTAGATAGATAAGGGGTAAAGGGTTTTACTAGTGTCTTAGAAGGATTATAAAGGGAGCTGGTTCTCCTCTAGAGAAGAACTAGTAATTAGTCTCTAAATAAAGGAGGTTAGAAAATATTTGTCCTTTAATATATAAAGCTCGTTCTATCTTTAACTTACCTTCTACTTATTAGTAACTCTTATTCTATACTATTGATTAGATAATTATACGTTCTGGTTAGACTGGCCTTTTATAAAAAGTTCTTCCCCTAACTAGCTCTAGTAGACCTTAGTAATATTATAGGTAAAACACTAGTAACTTACCTATAGGTTAATAGAGGAAATAGCCAGAACTATTAGCCGCCTTTTAAATAATATAGTACTAGAACTAGATAGAATTTTAAATAAGGCTTTAAAGACCTATAGACTATTTATAGCACCCTATTTTATAGATATAGCTAGAGTATACTTTGCTATAGGCTACTACCTGCGACTTAGAAGATCTATAATAATGGTTATTTTATAAAAAGAAGGTAAAGTAGATTACTTAATCCTAGGAAGCTATTGCCTTATTGCCTTAGAAAATACCCTTAGTAAGATCTTAGAAAGGGTAATAGCGGACCATATAGTAGATACGGCTAATAAATACACCTTATTACCATAAAGCTAAATAGGGCCAAGAAAGAACCTCTTAACACTATTAGCATTTACGCTACTTACTACTACTATTAAATCTGCATAGGCAATATAAAGGGACTTTATAGTATTAATACTTAGCTTAGATATTAGTGGTGCCTATAATAATATACCCTATAAGCGCCTCCTATATATTCTTAGGGTAAAGGGCTTCCTAAAATAGATTATATAATTTATTTAAGGGTTTATAGGCTAGAAAGAAATATTATTAGTTTTTAGCAGATACTAAAGCCCCCCTATTGCAGTTATAATAGGAATACTATAAGGATTACCCCCTTGCCTATACTCTTTCTATTCTTTATAAGCAACCTATTTAATTTCTTTAAAAAAGGGGCAACCTAGGAGATAGGCTTCGTTAATAATATAAACCTAATTATATACGGGCTAATAGCCGTAGAGAATTTTAGAATACTAGAGAAAACCTATAATACCTATATAAAATGGGTAAGATAATATAGAGTTCAATTTTTACTAGAGAAATACTAGCTAATCTATTTTATAAGAAAACGTAACCAATTTATAGATTTATAGTATATAATTTATATTTAAGGCTTTGGGGGTTAACTAGTTTAAGGCCTAAGGGTATTAGGAGTATAGGTAGATAGAAAGCTCTAGTAGAGCGTATATGCGTTATAAGCGGCCTATAAGGGCCAAGTATAGTATATTACAATATCTAGGATCGTTAGTTCTATATAGGGTCTATGCTTCTAGAGGTTACGCCTACTATATATAGTAGTTATCTAGCTAACTATAATGTATAGATCCAGTATTTGGGCCATAGGAGAAGCCGAGAAAGGCCCTCTTAAATTACTCCTTAAACTACTTTAAAAAGTCTAAATAGCCTACCTTTAGAGTATAATAGGCGGGTATAAGTAAACGGCTATACCACTACTTAAGAAGGAAGCTAATATTCCCCCCTATAATTATATATTAAAGCCGCTATAATATAAAGGGTGTAAAGGGAGTGTAACTCTAAAGTTATAAAGTATATTAAGATACGCCTAAATAAACTATAAAGGGACCCTAGGGTGCCCTATAGGAGAGTAAACTAATAACCCTAAAGTAGGGAAGATATATTAGAGAAATAGGTAGAGAAAGTAGAAGAAAAATGGTATTATATTAGGGCCTATGCCTATATAGAGGAGGAAGGGAAACGCGTAAGAGACTAGTAAAGATAATAGTAAAAGAGAAAAAGAAGCTAAAGTAGAGTATAAAAGAGTACTAGGAAACTATCTACTATAATATAATACTAGTTAAACTAATATTAGAAAGGTATAGAGAGTAATTTAGGTAAGAGGAACCTAAGCCATAGCATGGTTAATACTATAGAGAGTAAATACCTAAGAGCTCTAAGAAGGCCTAATAAAGGTAGAAAATATAATAGCAATACTTTTAAGAATAGGAATAATAGGACTAAAAGATTAGCTCTACTAGGTGGGTGTTCTAGTAAGTAGCCTAAGATATAAATATAGCTAGCTAAGACAGACACTAAAATACGTAATACTATTATGCCCTTTACGCACTAATTAAAAAGTAATACTCTTAGTAGCTGGTATAGAGAACTATAATATACTGCTCTTAATATAAAAAGGTCTTAAGGCGGTTACCAAGTGGTTTATTAGCTAAAATATACTAAACCAGTTCCAGGTTATAAAAGAAATGGTAATAAAAGGTAAAAAGGCAAGTAATAGGCGCCCCCTAATAACTCTATAGTAGTAGAGTAAAGTTTGCAATACTAGCGTATAAGGGCGCGAAGAGGCTTTAGGGAAGATTTAAAGGAATAATATAAATTCTATCTAAATCTAAAGGTATGTAGCTCTTATAGAGAATAAGACATTGCGTAAAAAAGAGAAAGAAATAATAAGAGAATTATATAATTAAATAGTTAGAGGTCTTGGTAGTTAATATATATATATCCACGGGTCTTTAACAGACTTTAATATTATAGCGCTAATAGAAAACAGTAGATTATAGCGGATAGTTATAGACAGTTACAGATAGTTTTAGATAGTTATTTATTAAGTGTTTTACTAAGATATTTTTATTATAGCTAGTAGAAAACGGTAAATTATGGTGGACAATTATAGATAGTTATAAATAGTTTTAGACATTTTTAGATAGTTATCTATTAAGTGTTTTACTAAGACATTCCTACTATAACTAGGCTAGTCCCGTTATAGTACTTATAGTACCCCCTCTTTAGCTAAAGGTCTAAAATAATTTAATTTAATTAAGAATTTATAACGTTTTATACAAGCGAGCTGGCCATACAAGCGAGCTAGCCACCACCACAAATTAGAAAAATCGTACTTTAATATCTCGACAACCACTTAATAATAAATTCTAATGATTTGGATTTGGGCTTTCATATATACTCTATAGCTCCTATTAAGGTTATATAGTAAATAGTTTAGTAGTTTTTAAGATATTAAGGTTTAGTGGCTAAGCTAAGACCAAATTACTATGTCTTAAAAACCACTAAACCATTTACTATATAACCTTAATAGAAGCTATAGAGTATATATAAAAGCCTAAATCCAAATTATTAGAATTTATTATTAAGTGGTTGTCGAGATATTAAAGTGCGATTTTTCCAATTTTTGGTGGTGGCCAGCTCGCTTGTGTAAGACGTTAACTTATTACGTTATAAGTGTTATAATATATTTTAAGTTCTTTTTAATTTTAAGTTTCCTACTATTATGTTTTATATATTTATATTAAGTAGTAGTTATTTACCTTTATATTATATCTATTTAGTTAAAGTAGGCCGTAAAGAATAGTTCTTATAGAATTCTTTTACTAGGGAAAGCGCGTTAGCCTTAATCTAGTTATAGGTTTCCTAGGTTTATATTTTATATCCTTTCCACTTAATAAGAAGTTTAAATTATTTAGGTCATGGTTTTTTTTATTATTATTCATTGCTTAATGTCCGATTTGGATCCCTATTAGGCCCACGCGGACTACTCCTTATATACATATGGGGAGAAAACTCTGATTAAGAAAACCCCATAGACCATCTCCCCGCCTTTTGGGACTCGCCTATAGGTTGCCTACAAGTCATCTATAGTGCTCTATTACCTTACTTTTTGACCTCCTTGGGAACCACTGCTGCTGTAATAAGCCTATGGATGCGCTAGTATCACTAACTTTACTCTACCACTGTAGAGTTATTAGGGGGCGCCTATTACTCGCCCCTTTGCCTTCTATTGCTATTTCCTTTGTAATCCGGAACTGGTCTAGCACGCTTTGGCTAATAAGCCACTAGGTAACCGCCTTAAGGCCTTTTTATATTAAGAGCAGTGTATTATAGTTCTTAGTGCCAGCTGCTAAAAGTATTGTTTCTCAGCTGGTGCATAAGGGGCATAGCAGTATTACATGTTTTGGTGTCTGTCTTAGCCAGCCATATTTGTACCTTAGGCTACCTACTAGAATACCCACCTAGTAGAGCTAATCTTTTAGTCCTATTATTCCCGTCCTTAAGAGTATTGCCATTATGTTTTCTACCTTTGTTAGGCCTTCTTGGAGCCCTTAGGTATTTACCCCCTATAGCATTAACTATACTACGGCTTAGGTTCCTCTTGCCTAAGTTAGCTTCTATACCTTTAACTCCTATACGTCTCTCTAGCGTTGGTCTAGCCAGTATTATATTGCGGTAGATGGTTTCTTTTATGCTCTACTTTGGCTCCTTTCTCTTTCTTACTATTATCTTTACTAGCCTCTTATGCGTCTCCCCTCCTCCTCTATATTGGCCTAGGCCCTAATACCGCACTATTCTTCTTCTGCTTTCTCCACCTATTTTTCTAGTATATCTTCCCTACTTTGGGGTTGTTGGTTTATTCGCCTATAGGGTACCCTAGGGTCCCCCTATAGTTTATTTAAGCGTGTCTTAATATACTTTGTAACTTTAGAGTTATGTTCCTTTTATGCCCTTTATATTGCCTTAGCTTTAATATATAGTTATAGGGGGGGAATATTAGCTTCCTTCTTAAGTAGTGCCGTAGCCGTTTGCTTATACCCGCCCGTTATACTCTAAAGGTAGGCTGCTTAGACCTTTTAGAGTGGTTTAAGGAGTAATTTAGGGGGGCCTTTCTCGGTTTCTCTGATGGCCCAGATACTAGATCTATATATTATGGTTGGCCGTACTACTGCTGTGTACAGTAGGCGTAACCTCTAGAAGCATAGACCCTATATTAAGTTAATAATTCTAGACATGGCAATATACTATGCCTGGCCCTTATGGGCCGCTTATGCCGTATATGCGCTCTATTAGAGCTTGCTGTCTATCCATACTCCTAGTACCCTTAGGCCTTAAACTAGTTAACCCCTAAAACCTTAAATATAAATTATATACTAGAGATCTGCAGATTAGTTACGTTTTCTTATAAAATAAATTAGCTGGTATTTTTCTGGTAAGAATTGGACCCTATATTGTCTTGCCTATTTTATATAGGTGTTATAGGCTTTTTCTAGTGTCCTATAGTTCTCTGTGGCTGTTGGCCCATATATAATTAGGTTTATGTTATTAACGAAGTCTATTCCCTAGGTCGCCCCTTCCTTAAAGGTATTAAGTAGGTTGCTTATAAAGAAAAGGAAGAGTATAGGTAAGAGAGGTAATTCTTATAGTATTCCTATTATAACTGCAATAGGGGGGCTCTGGTATCCGCTAAAGACTAGCAATGTTTCTTTCTAGCCTGTAAACCCTTAAACAAATTATATAATCTATTTTGGAAAGCCCTTTACCCTAAGGATATATAGGAGGCGCTTATAAGGAACATTATTGTAGGCGCCGCTAATATCTAGGCTAAGCATTAATACTATAAAGTCCCTTTGCATAGCCTATGTAGTTTTAACAGTAGCAGCGAGTAGCGTAAGTGCTAATAGCGTTAATCGATTCCTTCTTACTTCTATTTAGCTTTATAGTAGCAGAGCGTGTTCCTCTACTGTGTCTACTATATAGTCTACTATAACCCTTTCTAAGATCTTGCTAAGGGTGTTTTTTAGGGCAATAGGGCAATAGCTTCCTGGGATTAAGTAGTCTGCTTTGCCTTCTTTTTATATAACAACTATAGTTATAGATCTTTTAAGACGTGGGTAGTAGCCTATTATAAAGTATACTCTAGCTATGTCTGTAAGCTAGGGTGCTATAAGTGGTCCGCAAGTCTTTAAGGCTTTATTTGGAATCCTATCTGGTCCTAGTGCTATATTATTTAAAAGGCGGCTAATAATTCTAGCCATTTCTTCTGTTATTATATTGCTGTTAACCTCTAGGCGAGTTACTAGTGTTTTACCTGTGATGTTACTAAGGTCTACTGGAGCTAGTTAGGGGAAGAACCTTTTTATAAGGATCTTTGCCTTCTTATTATTGTTATTAGTGGCCTATAATTCCCCCGGTCCTTATAGGGGCGGTAGGTATAGATCTTCTACTAGGCATTCCGCCTTTTTTTTGCCTATTTTGTTATAGTCCAAAGGCCCTTATTATAGGGGAGGCTTAGGTTAAAAGTGTGCTTATTTATAAACTATCTCCAGTTCTTCCTTACTTCTTTTTTTAGGGTATTCTTTAGCTGGTTTCTTATATCTTTGTATTATCTCTTGTCTTTAGGGTTATAGCTACTTATATATTTCCTTTTTACTTATTATTGGTTGGTAATAAGGACCACGCACTATATAGACTATATATGTCGCGTATAGGGGCCTAGTTTTAATACCGAGTAGTGCTCTTTTAGACCGTTTTTAATTGCCTCCTAAATCCTTTCTAGTCTTTAGTTGATTTCCTTAGGGGTAGCCAGTAAGCCTTACTTGTTGTCACGGGACTCACTCGTTCTCACGTCTCTGCGCGTCTTTGACGTTCTTGACCCGTGCTCACGTTCGTCCCGAGACACCTGCGTACGTTCCCCTACAACCCCTATTTATACCCGTACCTGGCACATGAAGACTCTTCTTCTTTATCCAATGTCTTTGTATCAACCACGCATAGTTACGTGTACGTAGCCTTCTCAATTACTACCTCGTTTAGTGCATTGTATCCCGGCTCGTGCCTACTCCGTGACACTTGTTTAGTATTAGGTGGATTTCTTCTAAGTCTTAGAGTTAGTATTCTACTATATTAAGGAAGCTATCTGTCTTAAGCTTCCTTATTACGTATCTTTTACTACTTAGTTACGCCTTAATATTCAGATCTAGCTGTATCTAGATAGGGATATGGTCTAAGGTAAGTGCCTATTCTTCTTTAGGGATGCACCTTTTAAGTCTCTAGTATAGGCCTTTGTCTATAAATATAAGGTTAATTATACTTCTAGCGGTGCCTTATTGCCATATAATTGCTCCTAGGGGGGTAGCTAGTTTATGGCCCTAAATATTTATAGCTTTTAGTAGGCACTCTGCCTATTGTTTAGCAGCAATATGGATACCTCCCTACCATGGGTAGTAGAGGTTTATATCTCCTAGTAGGATAGACTATATGCCTTTAGATTCTAGCAAGCTTATTGCTAATATAATATTCTATATCTATGGTACACCTTTAACTCTTAGGTTATAGACATTAATAATTTATACTAGTCCCCTATATGTCTAGATTATTATAACTATAATATTTAGGTTAACTGCTTGCCATAACTATAAGGCTAGGCTAATAGTCTTACTGATTATAAAGTATACGCGTATAGCTGCTTTTGGTTTGTATAGGAGCTGGAAACCTTAGGGGCAGTATATTAATTATATGTAGGTATTGTAATACGGCTCTTATATAGTAAGGATATGGTGTTTCTCTAGGTCTAGACTGTCTAGTAGGGGCCTTATAAGGCGGTAGTTTATATTGCCGCAGTTATACTATATAATGGTTAAGTGGCGGACCCCTAGTGAGGGTTCTTTACCTTTCCTTCCTTCCTTACTTCTTCTATTTTTGCTTTCTCTAGAATATTTAGAACTTCTATCTCCTATATTTATTTCCTAGTTGCTACTTATTTTATATAGAGCTTTCTATTTCCGTGTTTTATGTTCCTACTAGCCCTTTTAAGTCTAAATCTATTATTATTTTAGGTTTTTCCCCTATTTTTACTAGTCGGCTATAAGCCCCTTATAGGCCGGCTAAGAATATTATATTGGCCGCGTTAAGTCTAATTCTTGATTGTCCTGGCCTTAAGCTTACTATAGCTGTCTATAGGGGTCTTCCTATAGGGCGTTCTTTCCCTTATGTCCCTTGTAACCCTATACGGTCTAGTGATATTACGCGGCATCGCTTCTGGCCTGTTAAGGCTTAGGTTAGCTAGCTCAGTCCCCTAATATTAAAAGTAGGAAACGCTGGGAAGGCGCCTATGTCCCCCTAGCCTATTACCTGTTGTTTCCATTTATCTAACCTGGCGTATAGTTGTTCCCGTAGCTGTTAAGCCCTTACCTTTTATCTCCTATATTTAATACAGTCTTCTCTCTCCTACGCCCTATATGTGCTTTAGTGGCAATTTGCACATTTTATTTGGTTTTAATTTATATAATGTCTTATATTATAGGAGCCTATATAGTGGCCATAGCATACCTATGCTGCGTATATGGATTAAGTGTATCCCTATTATGCGCAGTAATAGCACTATTCTAGGCGTAGTCTATAGTTATAGAGCCTTGTGTTATATATAAGTCTATTTATAATTATTCCTTTTTAGATAAGGAGTTTTTGCATTCTTAGTATAAGAACGCTAATAATAAGGGAGCTATGCGTTTGTCTAGCATCTCCCTAGTAAGTCTTTAGTAACCCTTATATCCTCTTATTGTTCTTATTATATACTTAATTTACATTTTCCTATTAAAGCTATTGGATTTAGGTAATCTTAAGTCCTAGTATAAGGCGTTCTGTTTGTTTTACTATCTCCTATATAGTTACTATGTTGTCCGCCTAGCATCCCTTTTCTACCCTAAGGCTTATAGGAACCGCTAGGACTTTAACTAGGTAATCCTTATAAAGCACTTTTATACTAATATATTCTCCTAGCCTGTCCCCTATCCTTATAGCTTATTCCTTTACCTATTAGTCCTTTAGGGTGACTCTAATATTACTACTCCTAAGGTGTTGGACTGTAATAGTATTATAAACCTCTTTATAAATCTCTATAAGAACCTCCATTTCTAATTATCCCCTAAGTCCCTCTACTTTTTCTATATTTGGTTATATTATAATTATATATCCAGTTGTTGTTTTAAGGAGGGTAGGTTCCCTATGCTATAGAAGCGCAGTTATAGCGGCCTAGGTGCGGTTCGCCTATAGGGGGAAGGTTTGTTTATTTTTAATTTTGTTTAGCCGTTAGAGGATTTAATTAAGGGTCTGCTAAAGGGGCGCCTAAAGTTTACCGGACTGGCGAAGCTATTCTACTAGCTGCATTAGTTTGTTATAGCTAACAGTTGCTTCCTATAGTTGCGGATACTAGATACGTCTAATAGGCTTTATATTTTGTTAGATGCCTTCTTAATAGAGGTGTTTCTGCTTTATAGTGTGGTATTCGCCCATTCTTATTGTGGGGAGCCATTATTGGGTATGGTTCTGACGGTCACGTACAACTGCGTACCACTGTCGTTCGACGTGTGCCTTCCCTGCGATGCTTGCATCTTAGGGGATTCTCTAGGTGTTTTTTCAGGGTTCTTTTGGTCGGTTTGGTCTTTTTTAGGCCGGGTGTAGCAAGAGCTCCTAGATTAACTCATGGTTTTTATTATATATTATTAATTAAGTTAATAAAGTAAGAACTATTACCATTATTAATAATTATAGGAGGTAGTAGTGGAATTTTATAAGTTATAGGATTATCTTTTAAGGGTTATATTAAGCTTATATAAAACGTTGGGTGTATTTTTATCTTAGTTAATAGTTTAAGCTTATAGGCATACGGGCTTAGTTTCTTCTTAATTTAGTATAAGCCTATAAACTTCCAATTAAGTTTCTTTAAGGGCTATTAGGTCTATAGGTTTTATATATTTAGGTAAACTATATTACCTTCCTTAAAGTACTATACAGGAGCTTATTCTTTATTTATATACCATTCCTATACTATTTAAGCGTATATTAATTTACTTTATAATAGTTCTATTAACTGCTTTATTTAATTAGCAAAGTTATATACATTAATTAACTAGATCCGTTTAATTATAGGTCCTATTATATTAATTTTAGGTTATAGTTTAAATCTAAGTTAAGGATCTTATTTATAGATTATATAGAATAGCATTATGCCTATTAATATATTTATTATATTATTTACAGTAAACTTAGCTAAAGGTAGCTATTTTTCCTAGTTATCTTATAGGTAGAAGTAGTATATTTATAGGTATTATTCTATAATTACGTTTATAATTTTAGTTTAACTATCTATCTCTAAATAAAATATAGTTAAAAGTTATATTTAAATACCCAATTGTTTATATAATAATAATAATTCATTGCTTAACGTCCGATTCGGATCCCTATTGGGCCTACGCGGACTACTCCTTATATACATATAGGGAGAAAACTCTATATAAGAAAACCCCGTGATCCATCTCCCCGCCTTTTGGGACTCGCCTATATAGCGTCTACAAGGTCGCCTACACAGCGCCTGTAAAGCGCCTGCGAGTTACCTATAGTGCTTTACTACCTTACTTTTTTGACCTCCTTGGGAACCACTGCTGCCGTAACAAGCCTACGGACGCGCTAGTATTACAAACTTAACTCTACTACTATAGGGTCATTAGAGGGCGCCTAGTACTCGCCCCTTTACCTTCTATTACTATTTCCTTTATAACCCAGAACTGGTCTAGTACATTTTAGCTAATAAGCTACTAGGTAACCGCCTTAAGACCTTTTTATATTAAGAGCAGTATATTATAGTTCTCTATACCGGCTACTAAGAGTATTACTTCTTAGTTAGTGCGTAAGGGGCATAATAGTATTATATGTTTTAGTATCTATCTTAGCTAGCCACATTCGCATCTTAGGCTACCTACTAGGACGCCTACCTAGTAGAGTTAATCTTTTAGTCCTATTATTCCTGTTCTTAGAAGTATTGCCATTATATTTTCTGCCTTTATTAGGCCTTCTTAGAGCCTTTAGGTATTTACCCCCTATAGCATTAACTACACTGCGGCCTGGGTTCCTCTTGCCTAAAATAGCCTCTATATCTTTAACTCCTATATGCCTCTCCAGTATTAGTCCAACCAGTATTATATTATAGTAGATAGTTTCCTAGTACTCTTTTATGCTCTACTTTAGCTCCTTTCTCTCTCTTACTATTGTCTTTACTAGTCTCTTATACGTCTCCCTTTCTCCTCTATATAAGCCTAGGCCCTAATACAGCACTATTCTTCTTTTACTTTTTCTACCTGTTTCTCTAATATATCTTCCCTACTTTAGGGTTATTAGTTAGATCTCCTACAAGGCACCCTAAGGTCCTTCTATAGTTTATTTAGGCGTGTCTTAATATACTTTATAACATTAGAGTTACACTCCTTTTGCACCTTTTGTATTGCCGCGGCTTTAATATATAATTATAGGGGGGGGATATTAGCTTCCTTCTTAAGCAGTACTATAGCTATCTGCTTATACCCGCCTATTATGCTTTAGAGGCAGGCTGTTTAGACCTTTTAGAGTAATTTAAGGAGTAATTTAGGGGGGCCTTTCTCAGTTTCTCCTATAGCCCAAACACTAGATCTATATGTTATAGTTAGCCGGACAACTACTATATATAGTAGGCGTAACCTCTAAAAGCATAGACCCTATATAGAATTAAAAATTCTGGATATTATAATATACTGCGCTTAGCCCTTATGGGCCGCTTATAATGTATATACCCTCCACCAGAGCTTACTATCTACCTATACTCCTAATACCCTTAGGCCTTAAACTGGTTAGCCCCTAAAGCCTTAAATATAGATTATATACTAGAGATCTGCAGATTAGTTGCGTTTTCTTATAAAATAGATTAGCTAGTATTTCTCTAGTAAGAATTGGACTCTATATCGTCTTACCCATTCTATATAGGTGTTATAGGCCTTTTCTAGTATTCTACAGTTCTTTACGGCCGTTAGCCTGTATATAATTAGGTTTATATTATTAACAAAGCCTATCCCCTAGGTTGCCCCTTCCTTAAAGGACTTAAGTAGGTTGCTTATAAAGAAAAGGAAGAGTATAGGCAAGAAGGGTAATCCTTATAGTATTCCTATTATAACTATAATAGGGAGGCTCTAATATCCGCTAAGGACTAGCAATATTTCTTTCTGGCCTATAAACCCTTAAATAAATTATATAATCTATTCTAGGAAGCCCTTTACCCTAAGGATGTATAGGAGGCGCTTATAGGGTACGTTGTTATAGGCACCACTAATATCTAGGCTAAGCATTGATACTATAAAGTCCCTTTGCATTACCCATACAGATTTAATAGTGGCGGTGAGTAATATAAGTGCTAATAGTATTAAGCGGTTCTTTCTTACCCCTATTTAACTTTATGGTAGTAGGGCGTGTTCCTTAGCCATATCTACTATGTAGTCCGCTATTACCCTTTCTAAGATCTTACTAAGGGTGATTTCTAAGGCAATAGGGCGGTAGCTTCCTGGGATTAAGTAGTCTACTTTACCTTCTTTTTATAGGACAACCGTCGTTATAGATCTTCCGAGTTACGGGTAGTAGCCTATAGCAAAGCATACTCTAGCTATATCTGCAAGCCAAGGTGCTATAAGTGGTCTACAGATCTTTAAGGCCTTATTTAGTATCCTATCTGGTCCTAGTGCTGTATTATTTAAAAGGCGGCTAATGGTTCTGGCCATTTCCTCTATTATTATGTCGTTGTTGACCCGTAGGTGAGTCACCGGTGTTTTACCCGTGATGTCACTAAGGTCTGCTAGAGCCGGTTAGGGGAAGAACCTTTCTATAAGGACCTTTGCCTTCTTATCATTGTTATTAGTGGCCTGTGACTCCCCTGCTCTTTATAGGGGTGGTAGGTATAGGTCTTCTACTAGGCGCCCTGCCTTTTTCTTTGCCCATTTTGCTATGGCCCAAAGGCCCTTGTTATAGGGGAGGCTCGGGTTAGAAGTGTACTCGTTTATAAACTGTCTCTAGTTGTTCCTTGCTTCTTTTTTCAGGGTATACCCAATTGTTTATATAGAGCTTGCTAGAAGTCTAAAATAAACTAGCTTTTATAGTTGGATATTATTAAGTTAAAAATTCCATATAGCTTAAAGACATACTTAATAAACTATTTAGCTACTAATATTGCATTAATTAAGTCTATAGGAATTATATATTATATTTTTATAAGGCGGTTAATAACTACTATAATATTTATAAACCTAATATAGTTATAGGCTCGCCGACCGCATAAGCGAACCTGTAAGAGGCCAGTCTAACTAGAACGTATGATTATCTAATCGACAGTATAGAATAAGAGTCTCAGGTAAGTAGAAGGTAAGTTAAAGGTAGAACGAGCTTTATGTGTTAAAGGACAAATGCTTTCTAAACTCTTCTATTTAAAGACTAATTGCTAGTTCTTCTCTAGAGGAGAACTAGCTCCTTATATAATCCTTCTAAGACACTAGTAAAACCCTTTACCCCTTATCTGTCTGACTATGTTTCCTCTAGGACATTAGTAGGATATTAGTAAAATCTTTATCTGTCTTATCTAATATATACCTTTTAGGAGCGCCTATTATAATTACCTCCCCTTTAAGGGTCTTAGTCCTCTAAGACTTCACCTCTTAATAAACTCTTATAGAGTTCCAACTAAAACCACTAGGGAAGTTCTCTAGTAGAAAGGTACTCTATAATGCGGCTTATTACCGGTTCTTTACTAGCATAGAACCTTACTTTATCTTCTATTCCTCCGCTCTTCTTCTACTATAGCTCTTTATAGTGCCTTTATAATAGAATCTTAATAATAATAATAAAAATTAAATAGGATTCTCCTTCCTTATTATAAGAATTTGTTATAAGCTAATCCGGAGGTTATCCCATATAATATATTAACTAGCCACTATCCCTATTTACCTAAAATAGGTCCTAATAATAATATCTTAATATTAATTTCTTCTAGTTTATAAGCTGTTGTCTTTTACGCGTCTTTCCATTAACAATACCATTCGTCTTACCTTTTAGCAGACTGTTTTTTATTACATCTTAGCTTTTAGCTTCTATATCTCCAGCTATTCTTTCCACCACTGCTCTATTCTCTTCTTATAACGCGTCTATAGGTAACAGGATCCCTATTTTATCTCTTTAATAATACTAACTTCCTATAGTGTTCTCTTGCAATAGCTTGTAATTATACTACGCGCCCCTAGACTAACGGCAGTATTATCCCTACTCTATTAGCACCATAGACCACTTCTATTACTCCTACAATAGTTTCTCTAAAGTGCTGCCATTATTGCGTTTATATGCTTACGTTAGACCCGTCCCACGCCTATAAGATGCCGCACTCTAGCAAAAACAGATCCAAGTGTTCCTACTATCACAGCTAGAAAAAAACCTATATTCTAGTATTTCCTATTCTATCCTATTCTAGACTTTACTAATTATATTAGATTCCTGCTATTTACGCACATTAGGCTCACCGGCTTTAATGCGCTATTAGGGATTTCCGTCTATATTAGAATAGTAAAAGATAGGGATGGAAGGTGTCTTCTATTACTTATAGCCTTTTTAATTTAATAAGGGTTTCTACTACTATGGAGATGCAGCAATCTCAGATATATAGTATCCAGGAGCATATATATAAGCAGTTCGTTCTTATAAATAATAACATTCGCACTCTTACGCGGGCCTTTTTGGCTAGGTAAGTCTCTTTAGTAATACGTTTAGGAACTGTATTAACTCTTTAGTTGTTAACTTTCTAATCCCAGCCTAGATGCTGATTTGGAACTAGGGATGACACTAAGAATAGTAATAAAGATAAACGTTCTCCCTGCTAGTCTCCTGGTTATAGTAGTCTATCTAGTTCTCGCCACTCTAAGAATAATGTTAGTAAGAATGCTAATGCTTCTAGGGATAGGAGTGCTAATAATACTGCTAGCGATAATATTAAGATAAAGGAGGAGGCTTCCATTACTACTTCTAGTATTTAAGTTATTCTTTTATTCTTTCTTTCTTCTTATAGAATAGCTTTATATAGTGCCTCTCTAGTGCCTCCAGGATACCCTAGTACTAGGAATTAACTTTATACTTTAGGGATGCCTCTATTCTTATTTTTGGTAATAGTCTGTGTAAAAGCAATATACTGCTATAATCTCCATATATAATAAACGGGTGGTGTTCTTATAGGTACTTTATAATTTCTTAAAATTTCTAAGTCTTTGCTCTGTGTCTTTTTGGTCCTCTTTATATTATTAACTCTACTATATATCTCTAGTGTTAGACTAGATACTCTCCTTTTATCCCTAGGGAACCCTTCTAAATCCCTAGGGCCCCTTTTTCTAGTACTACTGCTTATTCCTAAATAGCGTCTTCTTTGGACAGCATCCTTAGTGGTTCTTATATAGATCCCTATGGCTTTCTTTTATAGGATTCTAGGATCCTTATTATAATAGCAAAACGTTCCTGTTTCTAATGCCTGTGCTTAACCTTATAGTTTTAATTTATAGGGTCTTCCCTATTATCTTATCTGTAGTATATCCGGAACCGTTACTAAATCCTAATTTATAGTCTTTAGGAAAGTTTTAATTACTATATAGCATCCTAGCTAAAGGTACTCCTTAGGTTCCCAACTATTATACGCTTAGGAGTATCCTTCCGAATAAACTAAAAATTTACGTTTCTTCTAATACCATCTTTGGTCTAAAATATCTTCTATATTCTATTCTAGTTCCCCATTAATTTCGCTAAGTGGGGGTGGATCTACACCGTCTCTTCTCTAGTATAACTTTAATAAAGAAACATAAAATGTGGGATGTATTAGATATAATTTCAGCAATTCTAATTTATAGGCTTAATTTCCTTTAGTTTTCCTAACTATCTTAAAGGGTCTGAGCCACCTATAGTCCAGCTTCTTCTTAATATATTTCATCCAGATGTTTTTTATAAATAGTAAGACTTCGTCTCCTATTTTAAATTCTTTAGGCATATATCCCTTATTATAGTACCTTTTTTATATAGCCTAGGCGTTTAGTAAGTACTTTTTAAGTTCTTCTCTATAAATTCTTATTTACTTAATTCTCTTAGATACCACCAGTACCTCTCTTTTAGAAACAATGTCCTTAACATTCTAGGGGTTATTTACTTTTACCCCAAACAGTGCTTTATAAGGGGTCATTTTTATACTACTATAGATACTTATGTTATATATATATTGCGCCAGAGCTAACCATAATAGCCAATTATCCTATTAATAATTAATATAGCAGTGGAGGTAGTGTTCTAATAACGCATTTAGACACTCTATTTGCCCGTCTGTTTACAAGTAAAAGGCAGTATTTATCTTTTACTATATTTTTAATAAAAGATAGAATGAAGACTAAAATATACTGTTAAATATAGTACCTCTATTAGACATAATTCCCCTTGGCATGCTAAACAAGAGCCACTGCTCTAAAAATAGGTCTGCTAGTTCCGCTGCTATAATTATTATTATAACAGCAAAATACCCTAAAAACTTTATATATCTGTTAATAATTACTAGGATAGCGTTAGCAACCTCTTCTATTTTTATTTTAGTAGGGGGTAGGCCTATTATAAAATCCATTATTAATTCTAATATTAGTCCTTATAGAATAGGAAGCACTAATAACTCACCATAGGGGCGATGCCTAGATATCTATACCCTTTAGCATATATTATATCTTAATATATAGTTCTTAACTTCTTTAGACATTCTATCCTAAAAGTATTTCCTTTAAATAGCCTTAAGGGCTCTATTAGTATTATAGTGACCCCTAAGAGGGTTATTATAGAAGACCTTTAGAATTTTATCTTAAACCGCTTAGTCCTTTAGGATATATATAGCACCCTTAAAGCGTAACAGACCCTTTTAGTCTTACTGCCATAGCTTCTTAGTAATTCCGGCTAAGTTAGTTTCTACTATATCTTTCTACCTCTCCCTAGTAATAAAGGTATCCCTCTATTACGCCTAAAGAAGAAGATCTGGAAAGGTTTTATATAGATTGCTTATTTCTGTTTCGCCCGCCACTATTACAGACCCTAGGTATAGTATAAGACGTTTTAAACCATTAGTGCCAGTAGATTCTCCTACTGTTATATAGTATACTATGCTGTAAATAGGCATCTTACCTATCCTCTTTAGATCTGGAAACTTGCAGCTAATACGCCATTAAGTTAAAGGTGCTGTAATACCTCTAGCACATCCCACAGAATTCTTGCTAATTCTGGGGTACGCCAACTTTATAATGTCTGCTTGGTCTATAACCTAGTCCATAACTATATCCTACGGCTCCATTATTATAGTGCTTTGCAGCTGTATTACTAGGACCTCTACCCTACTACGGAATTCTATAGTTCTAGGGAAAGATTCTTCTTTCTTTTTAAGCAAATTTTGTAATATAGGAATCATTTCCCCTATACTATCCTAGATTCTCCTAGTTTTATAATCCGGATGTCTTAACAACCTATTAGCAGGATTTATCTTTCCTGGGCGGTACATAATTTTAAAGTTGTACTATAATAGTGCCTCCGCCCATCTAGCTTGTTAACCACTTAACACCTTTATAGTTATAAAGTATTCTAGGTTATTGTGGTCTATAAGGACTTTAATAGAATAATTGCTTCCTATATAATAATGTTGCCAGTGCTTTATTGCTGTAACTATTATAAGTAGCTCCTAGTCGTGTGTTATATAACGCTACTCTATAAGGGTTATTTTCCTTAACTAAAACGCCATAGGATGCTATTCTTCGTCTTTTAATTAAGATATAGTTACCCCTAGGGCGAAGCCGGATGTATCTATTTTAAGGTATATATATAGCTCCTAGCAGATGTGTATTAGAATAGGCGCCAACGTAAATAAATCCTTTAACTGGTCTATAGCCTACTTAGCAGCTTCCCTAAATATAAAGGGTCCTAACTTTTTACTATCCTTAGATCCCTTTAGCAGATTAGTAATTGGGAGCATTACTTATAAGTAATAAATAATAAACCTTTAGTAGAAGTTCGCCGTGCCTATAAAAGCCTATACTTCCCTAAACATTGTAGGGTATGGCTATTCCCTAATAGCGTCTACCCGGCTTTTCTCTATTAATACTCTGTTAACGCTAATAATAAAGCCTAAAAAATTAATACTAGTAATATAGAATAAGCATTTTTTTAGGTTTATATAGAGCTTATATTCCTGTAGTCTTTCTAGTACTATTTGCATATAGTGCGTATATGCTTTGTAGTTATTAGAGTAAACTATAATATTATTAAGGTAGACTATATATATTATATCCAACAGGCATAATAATGCCTTATTAATATAGGCCTGAAATATCGCTAGTGCGTTAGTGAGCCTGAATGGCATTACTAGGTACTTAAAGTGGCCGTACCGTATTCAGAACGCCGTTTTCCACTTATTGCCAGCTTTAATCCGGATTTAATAGTATGCATCTTTTAGGTCCAATTTTATAAATATCTTTGCGCCTAATAGCCTATTAATAAGCTCCCCTATTAAGGGTAGCGGGTAGTAATTCTTTATAGTAATCTTATTTAGCGCCTAATAGTTAATACAGAGGTAAAGGGTCTTATCCTTCTTAGGTATAAATATAATTAGTACCCCTACCTGGCTTATAGAAGGCCAAATCCATCCTCTTTAAAGATTGTTTACTATATACTAATATAATACTGCTAGCTTATTTTCTAATAGATTATATAGTAGTCCAAAAGAAGGTTCCTTGTCTCCTATATCTATCTTATGCTCTACTAATATAGGGTTAGGCAAGGTGTGCGCAGCTTCCTTGTTAGCAATATCCTTTAGGTCTATATATTCCTATAAAATCTCTAGTTCCTTAACTGCGTATAGCCAGATATCTAAAAATAAATACTTTGTGTCCCTACTCTTAGGGTTAAGAGTAGTATATATAGCATATGCCCACCCTTCTTCTTGTATATAGCTTAAAAAAGTCTCTTAATTTTTAACTATAATGCGCAGTTAAGACTTCTAGTGTTAATACGAGGCGGAAGGCCAATTAATGTCTGGATTAACTTGGCGAAGCCATAGGTATCCTAAAATAAGGTTATACCCCTTAATTTCTGTGACGTAAAAGCGCATCTTCTATATGTCCTATAGACCATTACAGTCCTAGCTGGCCACGGAAAAAGTTTATTCCCTATAGCACGGAATCCAGTGGCCTTTAATACTTTAAATAGTGCGTACCTGTGAGCCACTAAGGTCCAAATCCAATTCTTTTACTAGTAATTAAGAAATGAACCCTATGGTCGCGCTGCTGTCTATAAGGCAGTCTTATATTACCTATTTATTATTAACTTAAATAGAGACGGGAATAACTATACGGCAGCTTACTCCCTCCTTTTTTTGCTAGCCTAGTATAAGGGAGTAAAGATCCACTAGGCTCTCTCTTTTCCTAATTAAGCATCCTCTTACTTCTTCTACTAGCAGAAGCGCTATATATGGCCTTTCTTACTATAGTAATAATAGCTGCGTAACTCTTAGTTCTATAGTTTCTGTCTATTATTATTCTAGGGTTAACTAGCGTTGCTCTAGGGTTATAAAGCCTACTTGCGTTATCCTTTTGTAGAGTAGTTAGGTTAGAATCTGCCCCTTTTATTAAAGCTAGGTCTAGTTCTACGCTCTTTATTATTGGCGTCTTATTCCTTTTACTTCCCTAGATGGTCTCTTTTAGCGTTTTTAATCTAAGTAGCTTTAGAGATAAGCTTTTCTTAGGAGGTAGGAATTTCGCCCTTCTCCTATATGGCCTGTTAAATCTTAGGTTATAACTTGGCAAGTAGCTGGTGAAGTTATATAGTATTATCCTATAGGTCTAAGTAGGGTATGTTGTCTTCTAGTTCTTCTAAGTAGTTTATAAACTAGACTACACTCTGGCCTTCTTACTATTTGGTGTTGTAGTATTACTAGTTATAATCCATCCCTTAATTAGTAGGGTCTTAGATCTAATTAACTAACTAGGACTTAAGTTTGCTAAATTTAAGGGGTATAGTAAGTTTCTTCTTATAGCGTGTCCATAAACTCTTAATAGTGCTATATAGGAAGGTAGAAGCAATTAGTGTCTAATTATACTTATTAGAGTAATGTTTTAGGTCCAGCTAAAACTTAGTTTTGCATTAACAGATAAAATAATTATAGTTCTAGAGACTATTACTATTATACTTATTAGGTTCCTTTATACGGAATTTAGGTTTTTCTAATATTATAGCATAGTATAGCGTTACCCCTTTAAGTCCGCTTTGTGTCTAGGGTATCTATACTTCTCCTAATTGTCCTTACAATTGTCCTTAGTAGTTTTAATATACTTATCTTAATTATATCTTTAACTCCTTTGTCTTTTATAAGGTCTCGCATAACAACCGCTCTAATAACTCCCTAGCGGTAATTATTCCTAAGGGTCTTAAAAGGTTAGATAGACTAGCTATAGCTTCCTAGTCTACTCCTTTATAAGTAGAGGGGATGCGCTCCTCCGGGGAGACTCTATTAGCCTCTTATGGTAAGGGCGTTATTTTAGGGGGTAAGGAGGTATGGCCCGTTATTGTCGATTAATAGCCATACGTTCCTTCCGTAAAGGATTATAAGCAATTAGAATTGTAAGAGGCCAGTCTAACTAGAATATATAATTATTTAATTAATAGTGTAGAATAAGAGTCTTAGGTAAGTAGAAGGTAAGTTAAAGGTAGAACGAGCTTCACGTGTTAAAGGGTAAATGCTTTCTAAACTCTTCTATTTAAAGACTAATTACTAGTTCTTCTCTAGAGGAGAACCAGCTCCCTATATGATCCTTTTAAGACACTAGTAAAACCCTTTACCCCTTATCTATCTGACCATGTTTCCTCTGGGACATTAGTGGGACATTAGTGGGACATTAGTGAAACCTTCATCTGTCTTATCTAATATGTACCTTTTAGGAGCGCCCATTACAGAACCAATCACCTTAAAACTCACCAAAAATTAGAAAAATCATATTTCAATATCTTAACAACCACTTAATAATAAATCCTAATAATTGAGATTTAGACTTTTATATATACTCTACAGCTTCTATTAAAGTTGCATAGTAAGTAGTTTAGTAGTTTTTAAGATATAGTAATTTGGCCTTATTTTAGCCCCTAAATCTTAATATCTTAAAAACTACTAAACTATTTACTATGCAACTTTAATAGAAGCTGCAGAGTATATATAAAAGTCTAAATCTCAATTATTAGGATTTATTATTAAGTGGTTGTTAAGATATTAAAATATGATTTTTCTGATTTTTGGTGAGTTTTAAGGTAATCGGTTCGCTTGTGCGGTCGGCGAGCCTATGAACTACATTATTACTATTAGGCAAGTTAACTATAAAGTTAATTAAGATATTACGCTATTTTTATATTGGAATTAGTAGCGGTTAAAGTACTTCTTACTTTTTTATATAAGAGGTCTTTCTATATACGTACATCCTATATACTTAAACGTATTTTTATATATAGTTATATATTATAGGCTAGTAGTATACTTATTAAATAATCTTATAGATCTTTATACAGCTAAAATGCCCTACTATAGAAAAGTTGTATATAAATTTAAGTATCTTAAATCTTAAAGGTTTGGCATTTAGAACTACTATCTTCTATTAATAGTATAATTAATTATTTTAATTTTTATATTTAGTAAGTGTAATATCCTTATACTATCGTTTTCCTATTTAAATCGCCTTTATTATATCTATTATCCATATATTATTCTTATATTTATATTCCATTAGCTTATTAATTTCTATTTCCTATTTATTAACTTCTATTTTATTTCTATTAAGTTCTACATTTAGAAATATAGGATATAGTTTTTTAAAATATTTAGGGGGTAATAAAATCTATAATTAATTTATAATCTATTTATCTAAAGCATTTATAGGCAGGTCCTATAATTATTATATTAATATATTAGGCTTTTAGTTAAGTTTGCCTAGTTAGTATATAATCTTAAAGTTAAATTATAAGAGGTATTTAGCCTAATAAATTTGGCACTATATTAATTGCTTTATAGTTATAAAGTACTATAGGTTCTTATAGTCTGTTAATATATATATTAAAAATAGCCCGCGAAGCCCTACTGCACACGTCCACGTCGCCGCGGGTGGAAACATTATTAGGAACTAGTTCCTTACGATAGCCAAGTGCAGAGGCGATGGTAGAGAGCCGTTGCAGCGCGTGTAGCGCGCTGGTGCTGCGGTTCTGTGGTGTTGAGCCCGCGACGCGTACGCATCGCCCTTAACACCACCAGGAGCCCTACTGCCTCCGCTTAGGGCTCCTACTCTACCACCTAGGGAGGCCCATTAAGGGAAACTGGGATACGAAAACCGCCCGACGCACAACTACCTAGCTTGCAGCCAGGCCCGAAACTAGCCTTATCCAGCTAGTCGACGTAGACGCGCCCTAGGCGTACGACAGGACACCCTTGGGCTTACACTAGCTCTAAGATCGCAAAGGAACGCGGCAAGGGTGTAGGGAACCTCTTTTTATAAGAACTTGTTAAGGTTAACGCGTCGCAGATACCTTATATAAAACTTATTAAGGCCCCTAAGGCCACCGCGAAGAACTTGTTAAGGCCCTACCTAGAGAACTCATTAAGGCCCCTCTATAAGAGCCTATCCGGCACATCCAGGAGACTCAGAAGAGGGTCTTAATAGGCGTGGTGCGCGCGACCTAGACGAGATAGCAACGCGACAGCGACCAGACGGCTTAACGAGGTGGAAACACGGGTAAAGCTCTAGGTAGCGGAAACATAGGCCAGCTTTAACGGCCCCATGGCGTTCGACCTACGGTTAATCTATAGGTAACTCACAGGAGGGTCTTAATAGGCGTGGTGCACGCAACCTAACACATGTATACAAGGCGACTTATAGGAGGGTCTTAATAGGCGTAGTGCACGCAACCTAGTATGCATATATATGGGGGAGGTCTTGGAGGAAACATAGGCCAGTTAGATAAGGTCTTGACAGTTAGAGACACAGGCTAGCTTATAGGAAGGGGGGACACAAGCTTAGTTAGTAGGAGAGGGGGGAGTAGGTTGCCTGGCACGGGACCTGGTATCTGTATAGCCCCCTCCTACAAGACACGGTCGGCCTATTATAAGGAAACTCTTATAGGCAACGCGAAACGGGAACTAGCAGTAGTATAGGGTATTGCGCCCCTATACTACAACTAGCCTCCCATGGGGCGTAGTGCGTAGTAGCCACTGCTAGCTCTAGGGACTTTACCCCTTGGCTAGGCTCTAACCCCTAGTGCACCTAGTAGGCAGGCAGGATCACGTTCTAGCCGGAGAGACTATTACGCGGCTCGAGAGAACGGATGCGCGTGTTGGTGTACCAACAGACGGGACTACTCGCTAGGGCGGTACGCTGGTAAGGTACGCTTAAGGAGCAAACAGGAGTTACCTAGGCGGGGGAGGCTTTTGGCTAGGCCTCAACTGTAGAAGGTCTATACGCCTAAAGGTAGGACAACACTAGAAAACTAGGGTAGAGGCTTAGATAAGTAGGCACGTTAAACTCTACTATATAACTACCTGCCATAACGACGGTCGTCCTACGAAAAGAAGGCAAAGCAGACTACTTAATCCCAGGAAGCTACCGCCCTATTGCCTTAGAAAACACTCTTAGCAAGATCTTAGAAAGGGTAATAGCGGACCGTATAGCAAACACGGCTAAGGAACATGCCCTACTACTATAAAGTCAAATAGGGGCAAGAAAGAACCGCTTAACACTATCAGCACTTACATTACTCACCGCCACTATTAAATCTATATAGGCGATGCGAAGGGACTTTATAGTATTAATGCTTAGCCTAGATATTAGTGGTGCCTATAATAACGTACCCTATAAGCGCCTCCTATATATCCTTAGGGTAAAGGGCTTCCTAGAATAGATTATATAATTTGTTTAAGGGTTTATAGGCCAGAAAGAAACATTGCTAGTCTTTAGCGGATATTAGAGCCCCCCTATTATAGTTATAATAGAAATACTATAAGGATTACCCCTCTTACCTATACTCTTCTTTTTCTTTATAAGCAACCTACTTAACTCTTTTAAGGAAGGGGCAACCTAGGGGATAGGCTTTATTAATAATATAAACCTAATTATATATAGGCCAACGGCCACAAAGAACTGCAGAACACTATAGAAAGCCTATAATACCTATATAAAATAGGCAAGACAACATAGAGTCCAATTCTTACTAAAGAAATACTAGCTAATCTATTTTGTAAGAAAATGTAACTAATCTATAGATCTTTAGTATATAATCTATATTTAAGGCTTTAGGGGCCAACTAGTTTAAGGCCTAAGGGTATTAGGAGTATAGGTAGATAGTAAGCTCTGGTGGAGCGTATATATATTATAAGCGGCCCATAAGGGCTAAGCGTAGTATATTATAATATCCAGAATTGTTAATTCTATATAGGGTCTATAATTCTAGAGGTCACGCCTACTATATATAGCAGTTATCTAGCTAACCATAATATATAGATCTAGTGTTTAGGCCATAGAAGAAACCAAGAAAGGCCCCCCTAAATTACTCCTTAAACCACTCTAAAAGGTCTAAATAGCCTACCTTTAGAGCATAACAGGCGGGTATAAGTGGATAGCTATAGTACTGCTTAAGAAGGAAGCTAATATCCCCCCCCTATAATTATATATTAAAGCTGCGGTAATATAAAAGGCGTAAAAGGAGCGTAACTCTAATATTATAAAGTATATTAAGACACGCCTAAATAAACTATGGAGGGACCCTAGGGTGCCCTATAGGAGATCTAACTAATAACCCTAAAGTAGGGAAGATATATTAGAGAAACAGGTAGAAAAAGTAGAAGAAGAATAGTACTATATTAGGGCCTAGGCTTATATAAAGGAGAAAGGGAGACATATAAGAGACCAGTAAAGATAATAGTAAAAGAAAAAAGAAGCTAAAGTAGAGTATAAAAGAGTACTAGGAAACCATTTACTATAATATAATACTGATTGGACCAATACTAGAGAAGTATATAGGAGTTAAAGGTATAGAGGCTATCTTAGGCAAGAGGAACCTAGGCCATAGTATAGTTAATGCTATAGGGGGTAAATACCTAAAGGCTCTAAGAAGGCCTAATAAAGGCAGAAAATATAATGGCAATACTCCTAAGAACAGAAATAATAGGACTAAAAGATTGGCTCTACTAGGTAGGCGTCCTAGTAGGTAGCCTAAAATGCAAATATAGCTGGCTAAGACAGACACCAAAATATATAATACTATTATGCCCCTTATGCACTAACTAAGAAGCAATACTCTTAGTAGCTGGTACAGAGAACTATAATACACTACTCTTAATATAAAAAGGTCTTAAGGCGGTTACCTAGTAGCTTATTAGCTAAAATATACTAGACCAGTTCTAGGTTACAAAGGAAATAGTAATAAAAGGTAAAGGGGCGAGTACTAGGCGCCCGCTAATAACCCTATAGTAGTAGAGTTAAGTTCGTAATACTAGCGCGTCCGTAGGCTTGTTACGGCAGCAGTGGTTCCTAAGGAGGTTAAAAAAGTAAGGTAGTAGAGCACTACAGGTAACTCGCAGGCGCTTTATAGGCGCTATGCAGGCGACCTTATAGGCGCTATGCAGGCGACCTTATAGACGCTATATAGGCGAGTCCTAAAAGGCAGGGAGATAGATTACGGGTTTTTCTTATATAGAGTTTTCTCCCCATATATATATAAGGAGTAGTCCGTATAGGCCTAATAGGGATCTAAATCGGACGTTAAGCAATGAATTATTATTATTATTATTATTATATATTAAAAATAACAATCCTTTAAACTTGGGACGCTATTATTTAAAGTATCTAATAATTGTAAGTAGTTCCTTATTATATATCTTATAGTTTAATTTAGTAAAGGCAAGTTTCTAAAAGAGGAAGGCTACTAGATATAGCCTGCCGTTCTTATTATATTCTAATAATACTCCCCCTAGTATATAATTAGACAAATCTATTTTAACAGTATATTTAAGGTTAGAGTTAAAGTAGGTAAGAGTTAGAGTAGTTATAAAGCAATGTTTTAATTTATTAAAAGCTTATTTATATCTAGCAGTCTATTTAAATTATATATTTTTTCTTATTAGGTTTATTAGTGGCTAGGTAATTTCTAAGAAGTAGTTAATAAATTAATAATAAATTTTTATAAATTCTAGAAAATTTTTAATGTCTTATATATTACTAGGGCTTTTCTAGTTTATAATTATAGCAACTTTCTTAGAATTTATTTTAATTCTATTTTAGGATATAATTAAGCCTAAGTATATAACCTTAGACGCGTAAAACTTATATTTCTTAATATTATATTATAAGCCCGCATCTTATAGGCGTTTAAGAACTATTTTAATATATTTTTAAGAAAGGGCTCTACTAAGATGTAGTTTATATAATTTATTAAAAGCTTATAGAAGTTTCTTATAATATTCCTCTTAAGGAGCTCTTGCTGCACCTGGCCTAAAAAGACCAAAACCAACTAAAAAGAACCCCGAAAAACACCTAGAGAATCCCCCTAAGATACCTGCATCGCAGGGGAGGTATACGTCAAACAACAGTAGTTCGCACTTGCGCGCGACCGCCAGAACCATGCCTAGCAATGGCCCTCCATAATAAGAACGGGTGAATACCACACCATAAAGCGGAAATACCTCTATTAAGAAGGCATCTAACAAAATATAAAGCCTATTAGACGCGTCTAGTATCTGCAATTATAGGGAAGTAACTATTAGCTATAACAAACTAATACAGCTAGTAGAATGGCTCCGCTAGTCTAGCGTCCCTTAGGCGCCCCTTTAGTAATCCCTTAATTAAATCCTCTAACGGCTAAGCAAAATTAAAAATAAATAAAACTTTTCCTTATTGGTAAACCGCACCTGGGCCGCCATAGCTATGCTTTTATAGCATAGGGAACCTAACCCCCTTAAGACAATAACTGGGTATATAATTATAATATAACCAAATATAGAAAAAGCAGAGGGGTTTAGGGGATAATTAGAAATAGAAGTTCTTATAAAGATTCACAAGGAAGTCTATAACGCCGTTATAGTCTAACACCTAAAAAGCAGAGACATTAGAGTCACCCTAAAGGACTAATAGGCAAAGGAACAAGCTATAAGGGTAGGGGACAGGCTAGGAGAATATATTAGTATAAAAGTGCTCTGTAAAGACTACTTAGTTAAAGTCCTAGTGGTTCCTATAAGCCTTAGGGTAGAAAAGGGACACCAGGCAAATAATACAGCAACTATATAGGAGATAGTAAAATATACAGAACGCCTTATACTAGGACTCGAGATTACCTAAATCTAATAGCTTTAATAGGAAAATGCAATCTAAGTATATAATAAGAACAATAAGAGGATATAAGAGTTGCCAGAGACTTACTAGGGAGACGCTAGTTGAATATATAGCTCCCTTATTGTTAGTATATATACACCAGGAATGCAAAAACTCCTTATCTAAAAAGGAATAATTATAAATGGCCTTATAGCAAATATCTTAAAGATGCTATAGGGCCAGTGGAAAGAGGAGCTTTATAATAAGCTTTATAATAGCCTACGTGTCTAAATGGAAGTCAAGGTAGCTAACGAATAATGTAGCTTTAACGCCTATTATAAGACTGCTTAATAGCACGCCTAAGGGCTAAAGTAGTTAGGCAAGGAACGGAATAACCGTTGAGTAGTCTAAGCTAAGAGAACTCCTATAAAGGACGCCGAAGAAGCCAAAAGTCTCCCACCTAGACGGTTCTTAACCCTGGCACTGGCTGTAAAGGCAACAGCTACCTACTTTAACTGTAGTAAGTAAGGATATTATTCTAGGGACTGCCCTACGCTAAAGAAGATAGAAGCTAAGGTAATTAATTAAAGCAAGGAGTATAAGATAGCTACTAACTTAGCGGGGTTGGAAAACAAATAGCTTTAGGCAAAGTCTCTTACCTAGAGCAGCTTAGAGCAATCTATATAGCCCCTATATGGCTTAAAGAGATTCTAGGAGGTATGGCCCTTATAATATAATGTAGGATTGCGTTAGGAGGTATAGCTCTTAATATAATAAGCCTACTTAATTTAGGTGTAGGTGGCGAGGCCTTTATATACTATAAGCTGCGGCTAATTATTAAGCAATGACTATAACCTAAGTTCTATAAGATAAAGGGATAAGGAGTTACTATATCTGGGCATAACAACTAGTAAACAGACACAATTAGATAACTCTTTAGGGCTAACCTAGTTATGGACGGCTGGCGAGTCCCTATATAGTTCCTATTCTGCAATACCGGATGCCACAACCTTCTTATTGGCTGTAGGTGGTTTAAGAAGACTGGGACCCTAATTAACTATAAGTACCGTACCTTAGTATAGCCAACTAAGAGAAACTACTATAGTAGGCAGGACGTGATCGTACTAAGAAAAGAGCTCTTACCCCCGCTGATTAATGAGGATTACTAAAAGGATGCAGATTAAAGAGACGCACTACTGGATTAAGAGCCTATGCCTACCCCTTAACGCATTTTTAAGCGTATGGCTATGACTAGAGAACCTTAAGGAGAGATATCCCCTCCTAAAAGTAAATTGGAGCGAACTAAATGGGCCTAATACGACTATAAGTATACCTGGAAGATTAATACCTAAGACGCGATTAGGAAGATAAAGGACCAACTTTACCTAAGACTAGCTTTACTATTAAAGCTAAGAGTAAAGCAGCCTTCGCCTATTATGGATATTAAAGCAGCGGATATTGCGCTACTTAAGGCTAGGAGCTTCTTACGCGGAATGAAGCGTAAGGGCGTAGTAATTGGATCTACTAGCGTTTATAAAATAGAACGGCTAATAGAGGACAGAAAGGGATAGGACGCCCTACCTAATAATAAGGAAGAACTTCGTTGGCTCGTCTATGAGAAGCTACCATAGCCCTATTAAGAGTACGCTGACGGTTTCTTAAAAGCTACCTCTAATACGCTACCACCGCATTGCAAAGGGGTGGACTATAATATTATTTTTAAAGGCAGTAGTAGCGATCTGGCCCCTAGCCCGCTATATAATATATCGTTAGAACAGCTAGAGCTAGTTAAGGTCTACCTATAGGAACACCTATATAAGGGATTTATAGTGCTAAGTAACGTACCCTTTATAGCCCCAGTTCTATTCGCCAAGAAGCCTAGAGGGGGGTGGCGATTTTATATTAACTTTTAAAAACTTAATGTAATTACCAAGAAGAACTATTACCCGCTACTACTAATTAAGGAGACGTTAATGAGGCTGTTAAGGGCTAAAATATTTACTAAGCTAGATGTTTAATAGGCCTTCTACCATATATGGCTAAAGGAAGAGGTAGAGGACCTAACTACCTTCCGTATAAGGTACAGATCCTATAAGTACTACGTCCTACCCTTTAGACTATGTAACGGCCCCGTATCCTTCCAGAGATTTATCAACGGCATTCTTTTTAACTACTTAGACGACTTCTGTACAGCCTATATAGACGACATCCTAATCTACTTGGACGACCCATTAGAGTATAAGATCTATGTTAAGAAGGTCCTATAGAGGCTTTAAAAGGCAGGCCTATAAGCGGATATTAGGAAGAGTAAGTTTAACGTTACTAGGATAAAGTTCCTAGGCTTTATTATTGGGACTAATAGAATCTCTATAGACCCTAACAAGCCATCTATAGTAAGGGATTGGCAGCCCCTAACTTCTATTAAGGGGGTGCGGTCCTTTTTAGGGTTTTATAACTTCTACCAAGCCCTCTTAAAAAACTATAGCTATATTATACGACCGCTTACTAAGCTTATATAGAAGGAAGTATAGCACCCGCTAGGGGAAGAAGAGCTTGAGGCCTTTAAGTAAGCTAAGGCCCTTATGCTATTAGGCAGCGTAGTAAAGCATTACTCGCCGTTCCGAGACACCCGTATAGAAACTAACGCAAGTGATAGAGTAGTAGCTGGAGTGCTTAACTAGCTATAAGACAACGGGACCTGGAAGCCAGTGGCCTTCTTTTTAAAGATAATAAGCCCTAAGGAGATGCGATACGAGATCTACGATAAAGAGATGCTGGCGGTAATAAGAGGTCTATAAGAATGGCAAGGTTACCTTATTAGCCTTCAGCGTACCCCCTTTACGGTAGTTATAGACTATTAAGCCCTTAAGTACTTTATAACTAAGAGACTACTAAACCTATAATAAGCCCGCTGGGCAGACCTACTCGCTAATTTCTATATGCGGATTATGTATAGGCTAGGTATAGCAAATATAGTAGCTGATACCCTATTATGTAAATAGGAGGACTTAAAGACGCAGAAGGAGAAGGACGTGGCTATACGCACTATATACTTAGTTAACCCCGCCCTTATAATCGCCATATTAGATATAACCTTAAAGGACCTCTTAGCTGTAGTAAATTATAAACTGGAACTATATAAGCTAATTAATTAGATTCTCTAGACTAACTAAACTAGTAAATCGCTAGTAGGGCTACGTTAGCTGGCTGGGCAAGAACGGAAGGGTTAAAAGCTTTAAGACGGATTACTTACCCGCTTTGGCAAGCTAATGGTTCCTAATATTAACTGCCTCCGTACCTACCTTATTGCAGAGGTATACTCCTATTAGGTAACTGCTTACCCAGGTAGAAGCAAGATAAGGAAATTGGTAGACTAATACTATTGGCTAGGATTACCCTTAGACTGCGATACCTATGTAAGCAACTATAGGACGTATAGGAGGACCTATATACCTCGCGATAAGACCCCTAGCTTACTACATCCCCTATTAATTGGTAAACGCTACTAACAGCACGTCTCTTTTGATTTTAAATCCTTCCTAATAGATAAGAAGGGCTTCGACAATGTCTTTGTAGTTATTAATCGGCTAGGTAAAAGAGCCTTCTCGCTACCCTGCTATAAGACAGCTACTATAGCTAACGCAGTAAACTTGTACTACTAATATATCTAGCGCATATACGGCCTTCTAGAGACAGCGACATTAGACCAAGGACCCTAATTTATCTTAGCCTTTACAGATAAGCTATATAAGCTAACTGGCGTTAGGTAAAAGCTCTCTATAGCTAGTTACCCGCAAACCAATGGTAATATGGAGGTGCTAAACTAGTATATAGACCAACGCTTAAGGCCCTTTGTCGATTATTACCAGGACAATTAGTTAGAGCTCTTCCCCTGCATGGACTTTACATAGGTAATCTTACCGTACGAATTTATAGGCTTTGCACTGTATGAATTAGAACTAGGGTTTAAGCTAAGGCTCTACTTTGACTAGGAGGAACGTATATAAGTAACCCCGACACCCTGTAAGAGACTAACATAATAGGAAGCTTAAGCTTTTATACGTAGAAACTGGGAAGTAGTTAAATAGGTAAGGACTAATCTGGCTAGGACCTAAGAGCGATAGGTAAAATAAGCTAATAAGCATTATCGCGAACCAGATTTTGGGGTAGGCGATTAGGTGTATATTACTAGGAAGGGATGGGCTACCGACCGACTAAGTGTTAAATTGGATAGGCAACTTATAGGGCCCTATAGGATTTTGGGTATGGAAGGACACTTATATATTATCGACCTACCTCCGTATATAAAGATGTTAAACGTCTTCCACGCTAACTAACTATAGAAGGATCTAGATAACCCCCTACTAGGTTAAAATAGAGAGCTAGAGAAGCTAGTCTTAATTAATGGCGAGCTAGAGTATAAAGTTAATAGGGTTCTTACTAGTAGGGTCTACCGCAGGAGGCTATAATATAAGGTTAGCTAGGTAGGCCATGACCTAGACAACACCTAGTATAACGCAGACGGCTTTATTGGCGCTCCCTATAAGATTAAGGCGTTCTATAATAAGAGACCCTATAACGCCGGTCTACCCATATAGCTGCCGCAATGGCTAGAGGCGTATATTGGGGGTAAAGATTTAGAGCCTAAGGAGGAGGATAATAAGGCGGAAAAGGACGGAAAGAAGAGGAGGATAAGGAGGGCCTAACTATAAAGATTAAGAGCGATCTTCCTAACTTAGAGGGGGGTAATGTGACGGTTCGGCTGACTGTATAACGTTATTATACTAAAATATAAGCAAGACGGATTAAGGTTGTTCTAACGCCAATAACGTATATAGTCGCCTGCTGTATCCTTTGCTAGCTCCTTATTTTAGTCTATTTATAATATAGCCCCTTATTGCTGCTTAATCTATCGGATTGCTTCCACGGGATTGCTAGCCGTGATATCTTATATAAAGAAGTAAGGAGTACTTTGACCGCTACCAATCCCAATGTAAAGATGGCGCGATATCTTGATTGACTTTGTAGTTGACTTGCCTAATAGTAATAGGTTTATGAATATTATGGTAGTAGTTAACCGTCTTATGAAAATGCGACATATAATTCCTATGGACTTAATTAATGCGATATTAGTAGCTAAATGTTTCGTTAAGTACGTCTCTAAGCTACACAGACTTCCTAATATAATAATATCTAACCACGGAAGCCAGTTTGTTTTAGACTTCTAGCAAGCTCTATATAAACAATTAAGCATTTAAATACAACTCTTAACTACGTTTTATCTAGAGATAGATAGTTAAACAGAAATTGCAAACACGATTATGGAATAATACTTATAAATATACTACTCCTACCTATAAGACGACTGGGAAAAATAGCTACTTTTAGCTAAGTTTACTGCGAATAATACAATAAATGTATTAACAGGCGTGACACTATTCTACGTAACCTATAGATAAAACCCTTAACTCGGATTTGAGCTATAACCCAATATTAACATAATAGGACCCACAATTAAACGGATCCAGTTAATTAACGCGTATAACTTTGCTAATTAAATAAAGTAGTTAACGGAACTATTATAAAGTGAGTTAACGTACGCTTAAATATTATAGGAATGGCATGAGAATAAAGGACGAGCTCTTGTATGGGACTTTAAGGAAGGTAATATGGCTTACCTAAGTACACGAAACCTAAAGACTTAATGGCCTTTAAAGAAACTCGATTGGAAGTTTACAGGCCCATACTAAATTAAGAAGAAACTAAGCCTATACACCTATAAGCTTAAACTGCCAACTAAAATGAAAATACACCTAATATTTTATATAAGCTTACTGTAACCCTTAAGAGACAATCCTACAACTCGCGAAATTCCGCCACCACCTCCTATAATTGTTAACAACGGCAACGGTTCGTACTTTATTAACTTAATTAATAATATATAATAGAAAACACGATCTAAACAATTTAAACTTCTTATTAAGTGGGAAGGATATAAAACACAAACCTAGGAAACCTATAAACAGGTTAAGGCCGACGCGCCTTCCCTAGTAAAAGAATTCTATAAAGACTATCCTTCGCGGCCTGCTCTGGCTAGATGGATATAATATAAAGGTAAACAACTGCTACCTAACATAAAGACACGAAACATAATAGCAGGAAACTTAAAATTAAAAAGAACTCGAACTATATCACGACGCTTATAAGGTAATAAGTTATAAATTCTTAACTAAATTAAATTGTTTTGGACCTTTGGCTAAAGGGGGGGGTACTATAATAGGACTAGCCTAGTTATAGTAGGAATGTCTTAGTGAAACACTTAATAGATAAATTCCAACGCTTTAATTAAATTCTGCTAAATTCTACTAAGTTAATTAAATTCTACCAAATTCCGCTAACTTAATTAATTTCTACCAGTCTTTACTAAATTCCACTAACGTAATGGAATTTAGTTAAAACCTATTAAAATCCGCGTAGGCTTATGCCTACGCGTCTGCTGCCAAGACTATAAATATTTAGTTATAAGTTTCCTATATTCCTTTCTCTTCTTTACGCAACGTCTTGTACTCTGCAAGAGCTATATACCCTTAGATTTAGATAGAATTTATATTGTTCCTTTAAATCTTCCCTAAAGCCTCTTCGCGCCCTCACAACTTCCTTATATAGAACTCCATATTACCAAAGCCATGCCTTATTAGCCACGTGCTCTAGATACAGAAGATCGTCTATAAGTAACTTTAATAGCCTAGCAAATAGCAAGTCTCTATAGAAGCCCCAAAGCTTGTGCGAAAGCCCATAATATTAGTCCAGTTACTTTCTGCCGGCGGCTCTAAGGCAAATCGCAGTCTTCCCAAGTTACGCACGTTAATTAATATTATATTACTCCAGCTAGCGAGGCAGCTATTATTTAACATTGTATTTATCTTACTAAAGCTGGGTTTCTATGTTAATACTATATAGTTTGGACAATTGCGACACTTGTTCTCTAGCGCGAATTCTTTAACCTTCCTTACATCTAAGTTACACCACTTAGTATAAATTGGATATATAGCTTCTTAAAACGGCAGGAGGAGCTTTATACTTACTATATGCAATTAATCTTCTTAAAGCGCGCTATTGCTGGCAATAATCCTGCTTAAGTTAAGAGGTTTTTTACCAACTACTTAAATATAAAGACTTAGTACAATATTAATAGCGCTAATATATAGAATATGGATGAGACTGGCTATACTATAGGCTTTATATATAGCGCGAAAGTGGTTATATTAAGAGGCAATGTTATTAACTTTAAGATAATTAACGGCTCTAAGGAGTGGGTTTTATAGATTAATTCAATTAGTATATAAGGGGAGATAATTTTACCGTTTATTATCTTTAAAGGACGCTAATATACAAAATCTCTATAGCAAGAAGCAGAGGAAGCTATAGGTGAGTGTACAATTATAATAAGTAAAAATGGATGGTTAAATTAAGAGCTTAGGGTACAGTGGCTAGAGCACTTTAAGCGCTATACCTAATAAACTAAGGCATAAGAGAGAGTAATAGAAGATAGAAATTAATATAACAGCTATTAACTATTAATTATATATAGCCATAGTAGCCACGTTAATATTGAGTTCGTTAAGTTTTGCTGATTAAAGAAGATTATACTAATTTACCTACCGCCGCATTTAACGCACCTTCTTTAGCCCTTAGATCTGGTTATCTTTTCAGTTCTTAAATAACTCTATTTATTAAAAGTTAATAAATATATAGCGTGCGGCATTACTAGTATTAATAGAGACTATTTTCTATGGATACTAGGCAAGATTTGGCTGTAGGTATATACCAGAGAGTTAATTAGGAGCGCCTTTAAGGCAGCAGACCTCCTTCCCTTTAACCCAAATTAAGCCCTTGCGCGCTGCTCTAGACAGCCTATATCTATTAAGCCATCTACGCCTCTACCTCACTACGCAGAGGTAATGATCCTATCCTCCCCTATGCATCCTCCCCTACCAGATAGCGAGCACGCTTAAGCTTGGTATACGCATACAATCCTTTATCTAGAAACTACGCCAGAGGCAACAAAGGCAGTCGTCTTAAAGTTAATACAACACTTACAGTCCTTGGAGGAAGGCCTTAAGCTTATACAAGTTAAAAATAACAATCTTTAGCAATGTACTAAGGAGAGGAAGGCTAAAAAGAAGCGTAAATAGAATATACTCTCTACTAAATTGGTTCTTACTTTAGAAGCAATAAAGGAGCTTACTACTACTAAAAAGGCCGCTTAGAAGGCCAAAGAGCAAGCCACGCTTACTAGAAAACAGCTTAAGAAAGATTATTAGGTAGTAGTAGAGCTTGCTAAGGAGCAAGTTAAGGTCTAAAAGGCAGCCCAGAAAAGAGTTGCTAATACAAAGGAGCTAGCTAAGGTTCACCGTAGAGATGCAGTAGAGGCAGGAAAAGTAGCCAAGAAAGCGCAGAAGGACTCCCTTACTGCCGCTAATATAGCTCGCAAAAAGCATACTAAAGAAGCTTAATTGGCGGCTAGTATAGCAATCCAGTATGCAACGTTAAAACAATTAACCGCGGATAAGCTCCAGAAGTAGGCGGAAGAGTCCTTTACTGCCGCCGCTACAGCTACAGCTCTTATTAAGTAACTTTAGGAGACCGCTAAGAAGGTAGTAAAAGAAGCTACTTTACTAGAGGACTTATAGGAAGGGCAGGAGGATAATAATATAAGCAATTTAAATAAGGAGCCTAAGTTAATTAGCAATATCTGGGGCCCAACTTAGTAGTTAATTAAACTCTAAAACACCAAATATCGACTTTATATAGACTCTATTATATATATTTATGGCTTTAAGACTTCTTACTAATGATATAATAACTTATAATGGCTTTTGCTAATTATTTACCACCAAATTAGCATTTTGGCAAATTTTAATTTTCAAATCGGTTATAACTAGGGATACCTTTATAACCCCATGACATACGTTATTACTTTAGCCATCTATATATAAGTATAACTTTATATTACTTTAAGGGTATTATAAATAGAGAAATATATTTAAGGTATTTGCCTATCTATATCTTTACTAGAGTATAGTATATTAGTTCGCTATATATTAAAGGTTTACTATTAAAGCCTTATAGGCCTTAGGGATTATTAAGTTTCTTTAAATTTAGGCATTAAGTTTTTATATAGTTTATATTAATAAAGCCCATACTAGTAGCTCCGCTATTTATTAGGATTTATACTTCCTTCTATTTTCTAAGTATTTAAATTTCGCTAAGTATATTAAGGGAGTTATATTATATATTAGCACTAAAAGAGCCTAGATATTTATGCTCTTTCACTTTTTATCCTAAAGCGTAACTTAGCCCTAGGATAATTTATTTTCTAAGTTAACTAAAAGTAAGACGCTTTATGGCAACTAAGTATAATTTAAGGACTAGAAGGAACTATGGCAGACCTTTTTAAAAGGGTAGGTTTAATAATTTCTTTAAATATATCCCTTTTTGCTATATCTAAAGCATTTTTTTTTATAGCTTAAGTTCTTTATTTATTAGTTCCTAAGGGTATATAGAATTAAGCGGTATTAAGGTCTATAGGGTTATATATAGGGTTTTTAAGTTTTAAAGAAGGGTTACGTTTTAGGGTATATACTAGGTATATAGAGTTTTAAATATAAGGTATAGTTAATTTTAGAGAATAAGTTTATTTATTATATTAAAGGTCCTTATTAATTCGTTAATATATTATAGTAAATTTAGATAGGTCTTTTAGTAGTTCTCTACCTACTAACTAGGCTCTAATCTTATCTAAAATAGCTTATTAAAGGGCAGTGGCTTTAGCGGCTTTATTTTAATCTAGCTCGCTAATAAGGCCTAAAAATTCTAAAAAGAAGCTAGTAAAGTCTCGGTTCTATTATTATAGGTTTTTAAGTTTAGTAATAGCTATATATTTATAGCTAGTGTAACGGAACCTTGTAGTAGGAACTACGGTGGGTTCTATCAATGGGCTAGGTATATAGGTAAGAATAAAATTAACAACGTAATAATAACTAGTGGAGTGGTTGCCTAATAGATTAACTCTAATTATATTCTAAGATTTACTACGAAGAGAGAACTATCTGGGTAGGGACTGTGGTCCTTTAAATACACAACCGTACTCCTAAGAAATCCCTTCGCTCTATAAGGTACATGTACTCTGTCTACTCTATTATAGATTACACAGATTACATAGATTATATAGATTATATTACGTGACCTTAGCTACTATTCCTTGTTATATAGTTCTACTAGATCCATCCTGGACTGTACCTATATTAACTAACTAGCTTCCTCTAACTCTTCTCCAAGTAGTTATAATATTGTACTTAAAGTGTCTGTAATACTATCTCCCTCCTCTTTATCTTTATCCTTGAAGATTCCTAACATCTCTAAGTTGTCTACTAGAGGTGTAATGTCCGTTTAATTAATCTGGTTAATATCCTTACTTATTATGCCTAAAGCGTCTTCTTCTTCTTCTATTGCTTAACGTGCTCGTACTGTGGCTGCTATACTGTCGCTTAGTGAAATTATGCCGTCTCCTTATTCTTATTGTGCGAAAGAGGGGTTGGTTTGTGTTGCGCTAGTAAGTCCTTTGTCTTAACAACCTTCCTCTTGCTTAGAGTGTACTAAGGCAAACGTTTAATTATCTTGCAATATTCGCTCTATCTCTAACGCTAAGTGTGCGCGTCCTATAACTTTTAACAGTCTTTAAGTTCCCTAAGTAACTTATTATAGGGTCTCTTATTTAATCTACTGCTAAAAAGCTTAATAGTGAACTGGCCTCTGCGCTAATTAAGGTTTAACGTGTCTCTAAAGAGTCCGCACGTGCCCTTAAAGCTTAACGTTTAGCTTACGCTCGTCTTTAACGTCTTGAGCGTCTTTGTAAGAAGGTTTGTTTTAAGGAGTGGAAACTTGTTTAATAGGGTTTGTCTAAGCTAGGTAATAAAAGAACTGGCTTTCCTCCTACAAGGGAAATAACTCTAAGTAGCTTAGCAATTGCTCCTTTTAGGTCCCCCTTAGGTGACTTATTTTTTGGCGATTCTTCTTTGTTAATGTTGCCTAACCTACTTTCTTCCGATACTCCTGTACCTTTCCTATAGCGTTCCTTAGGTTGCTTAGTAGTTCCTAGGTAGTCTTACTATAGCCTATCTACTTTACTTTATACTATGTTTCGTCATCTATATCCTTGTGACTAATAATCTTTAAAACTTGCTATTTATCTTCCTCTTATCCTCTATACGTGTCTGCCTTGTAGACTGGTGGCTTAATATTCCCGTGTGCTAGCTCTAGTATTGCGATATACTATATAGAGTAGATTTTTATTTTAGCTAATAGGTTTAACTTATACGTAACTAATGAAATTCTTTGCTTAATTTTAAAAGGTCCTAGTCTAACATAGTCTAACTTCTTACTTAATTGTTAACTCTTGAAATTTTTGTATAGTAGCCACACTTTATCCCCCTCCTTAAGATCTGGTCCCTTAGATCTCTTAGTATTATAGTACCTTTTTATTTGTTCTTGTACTAGTTTAGCTGTTTCTTTAAGGTCTGCATAAAGATTTATTAACGTCTCTATTTTTTATTTGGCTGTGCTACTCGTCTTTTTTGCTTATTATGGCGATAACGATGTTCTTGGCTTATATCCATAATTTACCTTAAATGGTAATGTCCCTATTTCTTCTTGTAGTGTTGCATTGTATATAAACTGTGTAACTGGTAATAATAATACCTAATTATTCTATACGTAATTAATGTAATGCCTTAAATACTGTTCTAGTGTCTAGTTTAGTCTTTCCATTTGTCTGTCCGTCTGCGGATAATATACTATAGATATTGCTGCGCAAACTCCTTATTCTGCCAGAAATACTTTCTAAAATACTGTTATAAATCTTGGATCTCTATCCGATATAATCTTGTTTAGTGCTCTATATCTTGCAAATACTTCTTTTATATAGATTCTAGCGACATCTTCTACTAATATCTCTTTAGTGTATGCTATGAAGTATCCCCACTTTATTAGCTTATCCACTATTACTAAGATTGCGTTATAATCTTGTCCTATAATAGGATCTCTTAACTTTAGTAACTTAATAATAAAGTTCTATAATATAACCTCCTATGGTCTTCCTGGTGTCTTAATAGGTTATAGCCCTCTATATGGCTTATACCTTATTGGTTTGTTCCTTTGGCAATCTAAATATTTCTTTATAACTTATCTTGCTAGTCCCTAGATTTCTTAAATAATGTACTCCTTTTAAAGTCTTAATACTAAGCCTATAGCTCTATTATGTCCTTATATTATTCCCTTGTGGAATTCCTTAACAAATTCTTCTATAATAGACTTAGGTATATACGTTACTTCTCTGTTTTTGTATTGCTTTAAGTCTAGATCCTCTACCTATACTTCTTAGATCTTTTATATCTAATTATTCTCTGGTGATTTATGGATCTAACTTTTCTTAGTTGCTGTAATCTTTAGATAATTATACCTAATTAATCCGTCTTAATTCTTTTGTAATAAAGCTCCTAATAGCTTTTTATTACTTTATAGTTTAGCTTTTCTACTTAGAGCGTCTACTTGTGCATTGTCTATACCCTTAGTATACTAAATTTTAAAATGGTATTCTGTAAGCATTTCCGCCCATTTAACCTGTCTTTGGTTGAGTTTCTTTATTATTAGGAATCCTGTAAGGTTCTTATGGTCTATTTTAACCATAAATAGTTTCTCTGTGCCTTGTAAGAATGCTCTCTATTTCTTAAGTGCTATAACTATACCTAATAACTCCTTATTATAGATGTCATAGTTTAACTCTAGTAGTGTTATCTTTCAACTGTAGTATGCTACTGGGTGCTATCTATCTTAATATTTCTATAGAAAGTACGCCCCTAGTGTAAAGTCTAATGTATTTATTTCTACAACCGTCTTTAGACCTAGTTAATAGATCTTAAGAACTGGCTCCTGGGTAAATAACTCTTTAATCCTCTTAAACAGTTCCTATTATTCCTTTCCCTATGCCCACGGTTCTTCTTTCTTTGTTAACTGTATAAATAGCTTAATATCCTATAACTATTGCGCTATAAACCTTCTATAGTAATTATAAAACCCTAGGAACGATTTTAACTGCGTAACGTTCTCTAGTTTTTGCTAATTCACTATAGCCTTAATCTTCTTTAGATCTATACTAAGTTGGCCTAGTTTAATAATAAATCTAACGAAATTGGTCTTCCTGGTAAAGAACTCGCATTTTTTAATTGCTACTAGCATCTATTCTTTTTGTAGTCTCTTTAAAACCCACTTAATGTGTTCTCTGTGCTCTTCCTTACTCTCTAAGTAGATAATAATGTTGTTAAGGTATACTATAACAAATTCATCTAGGTGTTCTCCTAATACACTATTAATTCGTTTTTGGAATGTTACTAGTGCGTTTATAAGTCTGAATTGTATAACTAATGGCTTATATAGTCCTTCCTTTGACCTAAAGGCTGCCTTCTATTTATCGCCTTCCTTAATTCTAATCTGGTGGTACGCCTATCTTAGATCTATCTTTATAAAGATCTTTACGTTGCCTATCCTGTCTTGGATTTCGCTAATTAAGGGTAAAGGATACTTATCCTTCCTAGTAATACTGTTTAACTGTTTATAGTCTATATATATCCTAAGTTTTCCGTTTTTCTTTGGGATAAACAGTACTGGATATCCTGCTAATAACTGTAATGGTCTAATATATCCCTTTTATAAGTTCTTCTGGATAAACTCCTTAAGCGCTACTAACTCTGTTTTAGTAAGCTTATAGATTAGAAAGAACTTTGGACTTATTCCTTCTTCTAATTCTATTTTATAGTCCTAAGCTGTATGCTTTAACAGCTTCTCACTTTCTGGTGACTATAACTTTTTACCATACTTGTGGTATCTCTTTGGTATATAACTTAAGCCTTGTTTAGTCTCTTTATATGTTGCTCCAACCTAGTATTATACCAACTTGGTTTACTGTTGTATTTTACGTTATTATATATCCTTAATATTAACTTGACCTATAACCTAATTAATCTTTAGATTATACTTTTATAACTAAGGCATTTCTAGTATTGCCTTATCCTGTCCTAACGGTAGGATATTAAAAGACATTCTAATTGGTCTCCCTTTAATAGTTATCTAAATAGGTCCTGTTTTAAGATTAATAATGCCTTTTCCGTAGGCTATCTGATCTCCTAAAATTGTTATAAGTGGATATAGGTGTTCCTTCTGTCTGTATAGTAACCCTATTCTTTCCACTACCTTTAGTGATATATGGTTCCTTATTGCTCCACTATCTACTAATGCTTTGAACTGCTAATCTTACTACTTAGCTTTTAAATTTAGGTGTTGTTCTTAAATTCCTTTAAGGGTCTAAGGCTTTAACACTGGTTCCCTCTAGTTTTGTGCGCCTCCCCTTTTCCTAACTGTTGGCTGCTAGATCCTGCCTATACTTAGTCTAACTTTGGCTAATATTTAGTTTGTTTCTTTTCCTCTATGTGCTATAGATAAGTGTTCTCTAGGTACTTTTACTACTATTATCTATCTAGGCATTCTTCTGTAAGAAATCTTTTTAGTTAAAGTGTTAAGTCTTCTTAACTTTGTACTTCTACTAGGTGCTAACTATATATATACTTAGTATTCCTAAACCTTTTTTCTTCTAGTGCCTAATATATTCTTACTAGGTACTTCCAGTTCTTATCTTTTGGTGCTCTATATATATTGCATGTATTATCTACATAAGCTATCCACGATAGTATATAATGCGCTATGTGTTTTGGGTTAACTCTTGGTTTGTCTTTATTTTTAAGTTTAAACCTATACCTAGTTAACCTGACCACTAGTATCTCTGCTATGGGTACTAAGATTTGTCGCTTACTTTTCTAGTCCTTAGATCCCTCTTCTAGGTTCCTTAATATTATAATTAATACTTCTTTAATATAACTTATGCGTTTTTCTGTAATAGGTTGGTTTTAGACAACTTTTTCGTCTAGCTATATATAAAAATCTTCCCATTTGTTATTATGTTGTTGCCTATACCACTTTCTATATAACTGGTTTAGTGTGTATAGTCTATCTGTTAGAAAGTACCTTGTTATTGCTATATTATAATATCCTTTGGTATGTCTTTCTTTAAACCTAGTTAGAATATCTAGATCCTCTTCTTGTTCTAGTTTATCTAATTACTTTGCCCTAGGTATCCCTATACTTGGCCTATTAGTAACTCTTTATAGGGGTGCTCTATTCCTTATATAACCTAGTATAGCTAACCTCTTGTCTAGCTTCTGCTCTTGCTATGTAATGATTCTTGCTTTAAACTTATCTATAGTTTCTTATTTTCTGTGTCTTGTAGCTGGATCTTTGTAGTTGTCTTGCTTTTTAATTCTAGTATTAACTGTTTAATCTTTAGGCTAAATACTGCATTTATTTAGAATTGCTAACGTTCTTATTTGTTCCCTAAACTTATAGTTCTTAAACTTGCGTCCTATACTTATTTGTTTGTTACTGAACTAAGTTACTACCCTTTTCTATTAGTTTTCTTCTATTGTGGGTTCTTAGGTGTGTCTTATCTTGTCTTAAGAGTCTTAAGCTTCTTATATCTCTTCTTAAGAATCTTAAGCCTATGGCCTTTTACCTTTATTAAGTAATAAGCTAGCACTAGTAGTTATCTACTTACTTAGTTTCTTCTAAACGTTGCTCCTATTGTCTTATAAAGTGATGGAAATTGTATCTAATAGTGTTATAATGTCCGTTACTAAACCTTGTTTGGTAATGGTTTTAGTTTCTACTTCTATTTTAACTTCTCTAAGGTCTGTATGCTTTTAGTAAGCTGCCCTTATTACCTTATTGTTGGTAAATACTTTGCCTATGTTAAATTTGTTGTCTTTGACGTCTAATCTGTAAGCTAGTTTATTGGTTTCTTTGAACTTAAATAATAATAGCTTCTATGGCCAATAGCTTGCGCTGTACTTAGCGTCCTTATGAATTTGGCATGCGTTGTTATAATAATACGCAAAACTGTTAATTGAATATTCTTTTGTTCCTTATAGTGCACTATTGTCCCTCTATATATATATGCCGTCTGCTAGTCTAGTTCCCTTTACCGTGTAGTTACTCTAACTACTTCTATAGTCTTTGGCAAAATGACTTTATTTTCTATAATTTATGCAAGCTCCATCTCTAAACCACTAGCTTTGCTATAGAGTCCGCCTAAATATCTTCTACTACTAAGATCCCTAGTTTAGCCTTTACTCCTTAGTTCTTTAATTACTAGATTCTTAACCTCTAGGTTTCTATAGTTTCTTTTCCTATCTTTAAGTTTCTTTGGTACTGCTTAGGTCTATTAGCTCTGCGCTATTCTATAGTTTTTAACTCTATATCTGTTATTGCGTACTCTGCGCCTTATATAACTATAGAACTCTGTTTTGCCCTCTCTTAGCTTGTTCCCTTTAGTAGATCCTATTATTGATCTTTATTAACTAATCTATTAACTCTCTTAGAGTATCCGTATCTTCTATTAGGATAATTGTGTTCTGGACTTTAGCCTTAAGTCCCTATTTATACTATACTATAAGCGCCTTGTTATTCTACTTAACTTATATAGCTAACGTTTGAAACTGTGTTATATACTTAATTATTAAAGTGCGTTATACTAAGTTCTAAAGCTTTTATTCTGCTATAGTTGTGGCCTCTAGGTCTCTAAATATTTGCATTAGTTATTCTGTAAACCTATTCTAACTAGTAAATATATACCGTATATCTTAGTTAGTAGTTATTATACTATTAGCCTATATTTCTGTAAGATATGGCTTAAACTACTTAAGTGCCCTTCCTGTTAGGAACAATCCTATATAGGCTACTTAATCTAATAATATTGCTAACTTCGCTCCTTCCTATACTACTTTAAAGTGTATTTGCGTAAGAAATCCCTTAAGCTTTAACTTCTCTTCTAAGAATTGTTTAATTAAGGGTAACTTAATCTTTACTACTCTAATTCCATTAATGCGTTCTTTAAGTATCCTATTATTATCTTATAAGTGATTAACTATTTCCTATAACTAACCTTATATAACCACTTAAGAATCCCTATTATCTATACTGGTATTACCTAGCCCTGAGGTTGTAGCTGCTGTTAACGTCGTTATAACTAGTGCTGCTCTTAGTGGCATATTATTTAATCTCTCTATTTAGTACTATAACTGTAACGGAACCTTGTAGCAGGAACTATGGTGGGTTTTGTTAATGGGCTGGGTATATAGGTATAATAAGTTAACAATGTAATAATAACTGGTGGAGTGGTTGCCTAACAGATTAACTCTAATTATATTCTAAAATTTACTATAAGGAGAGACTATCTACGGTAGGGACTAAGGTCCTTTAAATATATAACTATACTCCTAAGAAATCCTCCCTTGTATATAAGGTACGTGTTATACGTGTTATATATAGCGTACACTACATACTCCTTGTATACTGTGTACAACGTTATATAACTCGCTTACCATTCCTCGTTATATAGTTCCACCAGATCTATCCTAGACTGTGCCTATATTAACCAACTAGCTTCCGCCAACTCTTCTCTAAGTAGTTATAATATTATACTTAAAGCGTCTGTAACACTATCTCCCTCCTTTTTATCTTTATCCTTAAAGATTCCTAATATCTCTAAGTTGTCTACTAGAGGTATAATGTCTGTTTAATTAGTCTGGTTAATATTGTTGCTTATTATACCTAAAGCTTCCTCTTCCTTATAAGCGCAGCGCCGTGCTCGCACTGTGGCTGCTATACTGTCACTTAGTAAGATAATGCCGTCTCTATATTCTCGTTGCGTAAAAGTGGGGTTAGTATATATCGCGCTAGCAAGTCCTTTATCCTAATAACCCTCATCTTGCTTAGAGTGTACTAAAGCAAACATTTAATTATCCTACAATGTTTGCTCTGTTTTTAACGCTAAGTATACACATCCTATAACTCTTATTAGTCTTTAAGTTCCCTAAGTAACTTATTATAGGGTCTTATATTTAATCTGCCGCTATAAAGCTTAACGGTAAGCTCTTAAGCGCCTTAGATAAGCTTTATTATTCACAAAAAGCGGAGTAAGAGGCTGTAGCTGCTTAATAGCGTGCCCTTAAAGCCCGCCTATTAGCTTCTACCCGTCTTCTTCATCTTAAATATATTTATAAGAAGGTCTGTTCTAAGAAGTGGAAACTTGTTTAATAGGGTTTGTCTAAGCTAAGTAATAAAAGGATTAACTCTCCTCCTATAAGGGAAACAACTTTAAGTAGCTTAGTAATTGCTCCTCTTAGGTCCCCCTTAGGTAACTTATTTTTTGGCAATTCTTCTTTATTAATGTTGCCTAACCTATTCTCTTCTAATACTCCTATACCTTTCCCATAGCGTTCCTTAAATTGCTTAGTGGTTTTTAGGTAGTCTCACTATAGCCTATCTACTTTACTTTATACCACGTTTTGTTGTCTACGTCTTTATAACTAACGACTTTTAAAATTTGCTATTTGTCTTCCTTTTATCCTCTATACATATCTGCCTTATAGACTAGTGGCTTAATATTTCCGTATACTGGTTCTAGTATTGCGATATACTGTATAGGGTAAATTTTCATTTTAGCTAGTAGGTTTAACTTATACGTAACTAATAAAATTCTTTACCTAACTTTAAAAGGTCCTAGTCTAATATAGTCCAACTTCTTACTTAGTTATTAACTCTTAAAATTTTTGTGTAGTAGCCATACTTTATCCCCCTCCTTAAGATCTGGTCCCTCAGATCTCTTAGTATTATAGTACCTTTTTATTCGTTCTTGTACTAGTTTAGCTGTTTCTTTAAGGTCTGTATAAAGATTTATTAACATCTCTATTCTTTACTTAGCTATACTACTCGTCTTTTTTGCTTAATATAGTGATAATAATATCCTTGGCTTATATCCGTAATTCGCCTTAAACGGTAATATCCCCATTCCTTCTTATAGTATTGTATTATATGCAAACTATATAACTAGTAGTAACAATACCTAATTGTTCTATATGTAATTAATATAATGCCTTAGATACTGCTCTAGTGTCTGGTTTAGTCTTTCCGTTTATCCATCTATCTGCGGATAATATACTATAGATATTACTGCGCGAACCCCTTATTCTGCCAGAAACACTTTCTAAAATACTACTACAAATCTTAGATCTTTATCCGATATAATCTTGTCTAGTACTCTATATCTTGCGAACACTTCTTTTATATAGATTCTAGTGATATCCTCTACTAATATCTCTTTAATGCATGCTATAAAGTATCCCCACTTTATTAGCTTATCCACTATTACTAAAATCGCGTTATAATCTTATCCTATAATAGGATCTCTTAACTTTGGTAACTTAATAATAAAGTCCTATAATATAACCTCCTATGGTCTTTCTGGTGTCTTAATAGGTTGTAGCCCTCTATATGGCTTATACCTTATTAGTTTATTCCTTTAGTAATCTAGACATTTCTTTATAACTTGTTTTACTAGTCCCCAGATTTCTTAAATAATATACTCCTCTTAAAGTCTTAACACTAAGCCTATAGCTCTATTATATCCTTATATCATTCCCTTATAAAATTCCTTAATAAATTCTTCTGTGATAGACTTAGGTATATATATTACTTCTCTGTTTTTGTATTACTTTAAGTCTAGATCCTTTGCCTATACTTCTTAGATCTTTTATATCTATTTACTCTCTAGTAATTTATGGATCTGACTTTTTTTAGTTGCTGTGATTTTTAGATAATTATACCTAATTAATCCGTCTTAATCCTTTTGTAATAAAGCTCCCAATAGCTTTTTATCGCTTTATAGTTTAGCCTTTCTGCTTAGAGCATCTGCTCGTGTATTATCTGTACCCTTAGTATACTAAATTTCAAAATAGTATTCTGTAAGCATTTCCGCCCATCTAACCTGTCTTTAGTTGAGTTCCTTTGTTATTAGGAATCCCATAAGGTTCTTATAGTCCGTCTTAACTATAAAGGGTTTTTCTGTACCTTATAAGAATGCTCTCTATTTCTTAAGTACTGTAACTATACCTAGCAACTCCTTGTTGTAGATATTATAGTTTAACTCTAGTGGTATTATCTTCCGACTATAGTATGCCACTGGGTGCCATCTATCTTAATGTTTCTATAGGAAGCACGCCCCTAGTGCAAAGTCTAATGCATCTATTTTTATAACTGTCTCTAAACCTAGTTAATAGATCTTAAGAACTAGCTCCTGGGTAAATAACTCTTTAACTCTCTTAAATAGTTTTTATTGTTCCTTTCTCTATGCCCATAGTTCTTCTTTCTTTATTAACTATATAAACAGCTTAATGTTCTATAACCATTGCGCTATAAACCTTCTACAGTAATTGCAAAACCCTAGGAATAATCTTAACTGCGTAATATTCTCTAGTTCCTACTAATTTACTATAGCCTTAATCTTCTTTAGATCTATACTAAGTTGGCTTAGTTTAATAATAAATCTAACAAAATTGGTCTTCTTAGTAAAGAACTTGTATTTTTTAATTGCTACTAGCATTTTTTCTTCTTATAGTCTCTTTAAGACCCACTTAATGTGTTCTCTATACTCTTCCTCGCTCTCTAAGTAGATGATAATATTATTAAGGTATACCATAATAAATTCATCCAGGTGTTCTCCTAATATACTATTAATTCGCTTCTAGAACGTTGCTAGTGCGTTTATAAGCCTAAATTGTATAACTAATGGCTTATATAGTCCTTCCTTTGACCTAAAGGCTGCCTTTTATTTATCGCCTTCCTTGATCCTAATTTAATAGTACGCCTATCTTAGATCTATCTTTATAAAGATCTTTGCGTTACCTATCCTGTTTTAGATTTCGCTAATTAAGGGTAAAGGATACCTATCCTTTCTAGTAATGCTGTTTAACTGTCTGTAGTCTATACATATCCTAAGTTTTCCGTTTTTCTTTAGAATGAACAATACTGGATATCCTACTAATAACTATAACGGTCTAATGTATCCCTTTTATAAGTTCTCCTAAATAAACTCCTTAAGCGCTACTAACTCTATTTCAGTAAGCTTATAAATTAGAAAGAACTTTAGACTTATTCCCTTTTCTAATTCTATCTTATAGTCCTAAGCTATATACTTTAACAGCTTCTCACTTTCTAGTAACCATAACTTTTTTCTATACTTATGGTATCTCTTTGGTACATAACTTAAGCCTCGCTTAGTCTCTTTATATATCGCTCCGACTTGGTACTATACCAACTTAGTTTACTGTCGCACTTTGCGCTATTGTGTATTCTTAATATCAACTTAACCTATAACCTAATTAATCTTTGGATTGTACTTCTATAACTAAGGTATTCCTAGTATCGCCTTATCCTGTCCTAACGGTAGGATATTAAAAGACATTCTAACTAGTCTCCCTTTAATAGTTATCTAAATAGGTCCTATTTTAAGATTAATAATGCCTCCTCTATAGGCTATCTAATCTCCTGAAATTGTTATAAGTGGATATGGGTGTTCCTTCTATCTATATGGTAACCCTATTCTCTCCACTGCCTTTAGTGATATGTGGTTTCTTATTACTCTACTGTCTACTAATACTTTAAACTACTAATTTTGCCACTTAGCTCTTAAGTTTAGGTATTGTCCTTAAATTTTTTTAAGGGTCTAAGGCTCTAATATTAGTTCCCTCTAGTTTTATACGCCTCCCCTTTTCCTAACTATTAGCTGTTTAATCCTACCTATACTTGGTCCAACTTTAGCTAATACTTAGTTTGTTTCTTTTCCTCTATATACTATAAACAAGTATTTTTAGGGCACTTTTACCACTATTATCTGTCTAGGCATTCTTCCGTAAGGAATCTTTCTAGTTAAAGTATTAAGTCTCCCTAACCTTATACTTCTACTGGGTGCTAACTATATATATACTTAGCATTCCTAAACCTTTTTTCCTTTGGTGCCTAATATATTCTTACTAGGTACTTCCAGTTCTTATCTTTAGGTGCTCTATATATATTGCACATATTATTTATATAAGCTATCCATAATAGTGTATAATATGCTATATATTTTGGGTCAACTCTTAGTTTATCTTCGTCCTTAAGTTTAAACCTATATCTGGTTAACCTAACTACTGGTATCTCTACTGTAGGTACTAAGATTTATTACTTACTTCTCTAGTCCCTAGACCTCTCTTCTAGGTTCCTTAATATTATAATCAACGCTCCTTTAATATAACTTATGCGTTTTTCCGTAATGGGTTAGTCTTAGACAACTTTTTCATCCAGCCATATGTAAAAATCTTCCTATTTATTATTGTGTCATTGCCTATACCACTTTCCGTATAGCTGGTTTAGTATATATGGTCTATCTGTTAGAAAGTACCTTGTTATCGCTGCATTATAATATCCTTTGGTATGTCTTTCTTTGAACCTGGTTAGAATATCTAGATCCTCTTCTTATTCCAGTTTATTTAACCACTTTACCCTAAGTGTCCCTACACTTAGCCTATTGGTAACTCTTTATATGGGTGCTCTGTCCCTTATATAACCTAGTATAGCTAATCTCTTATCTAGCTTTTGCTTTTGCTATATAATAATTCTTGTTCTAAATTTATCTATAGTTTCTTATTTTCTGTGTCTTATAGCTAGATCTTTATAGTCATCTTGCTTTTTAATCCTGGTATTGACTTTTTAATCTTTAGGCTAAACACTGTGTTTACCTGGGATTACTGACGTTCTTATTTATTCCCCGAACTTATAGTTCTTAAACTTGCATCCTATACTTATTTATTTGTTACTAAACTAAGTTACTGCCCTTTCCCACTAGTTTTTGTCTGTTATGGGTTCTTAGGTGTATTTTATCTCTTCTTAAGAATTTTAAGCTTTTTTTATCTCTTCTTAAGAATCTTAAGCCTGTGGCCTTTTGCCTTTATTAAGTAATAAGCTAGCACTAGTAGTTATCTACTTACTTAGTTTCTTCTAAACGTTGCTCCTATTATCTTATAAAGTGATAGAAATCGTATCTAATAGTGTCGCTATACCCGTTACTAAACCTTGTTTAGTAATGGTTTTAGTCTCTACTTCTGTTGCATTATTAAGGTTTAAGTGCTCCTAGTTAGCCTCCTTTTTATCCTTATTGCTGTTAATTAATAAGTACTCTAACTCTATTGTTATTACTGCTAATCTTTATCTGTATGTTGCTGTAACATCTTAATCTAGCTTATAGAGTTAATTTTATTCTTTATCTAACTCTCTGGTTTTTTAGAGTCCTTTTAACTCTAGCTCTTATAGCTAATAGCTTACGCCGTACTTAGCGTCCTCATAAATTCGGTATATGTTGTTGTAATAATATATAAAACTATTAATTGAACACTCTTTTATTCCTCGCAGTGCACTATTATCCCTCTATATATATATGCCGTCTGCTGGTCTAGTTCCCTTTACTATATGGTTACTTTAACCACCTCTATAGTCTCTAGTGAAATGACCTTGTTTTCCGCAATTTATATAAGCTCTATCTTTAAACCATCTTTCTTGCTATAGAGTCTGCCTAAACGTCTTCTACTACTAAGATCCCTAGTTTGGCCTCTGCTCCTTGGTCCTTTAATTACTTAATTCTTAACCTCTAGGTTTCTATAGTTTCTTTTCCTATCTTTAGGTTTCTTTAATACCACTTAGGTCTATTAGCTCTGCGCCATTCTATAGTTTTTGACTCTATATCTGTTATTGCGTACTCTACGCCTTATATGACTATGGAACTCTGTTTTGCCCTCTCTTAGCTTATTCCCTTTAGTAGATCCTATTATTAATCTTTATTAACTAATCTATTAACTCTCTTAGAGTATCCGTATCTTCTATTAAGATAATTGCGTCCTGGACTTTAGCCTTAAGTCCCTATTTATACTGTGCCATAAGCGCCCTGTTGTTCCACTCAACCTATATAGCTAGTATTTGAAACTGTGTTGTATACTTAATAGCTAAAGTACGTTGTACTAAGTTCTGAAGCTTTCGTTCCGCTGTGGTTATGGCCTCTAGGTCTCTAAACATCTGCGTTAGTTACTCTATAAACCCATTCTAACTGGCAAATATATACCGTACATCTTAGTTAGTAGTTGTTATGCCATTAGCCTGTATTTCTGTGAGATACGGCTTAAACTACTTAAGTGCCCTCCCCATCAGGAACAATCCTGTATAGGCTACTTAATCCAATAATATTACTAACTTCGCTCCTTTCTATATTACCTTAAAGTGCATTTATATAAGAAATCCTTTAAGCTTTGACTTTTCTCCCAAGAATTATTTGATTGAAGGTAACTTAATCTTTGCTGCTCTAATTCCATTAATGCGTTCTTTAAGTATCCTATTGTTGTCTTATAAGTAATTAATTATTTCCTATAACTGACCTTATGTAACCACTTAAGAATCCCTATTATCTATACTAGTATTACCTGGCCCTAAGGTTGTGGCTCCCGTTAACGCCGTTATAACTAGTGCTGCTCTTAGTGGTATGTTGTTTGACTTTATTCTAATACTATAACCTTAGTAGTAAATGTGTAACAGAACCTTATAGCAGGAACTATAGTAGGTTCTGTTAATGGGCTAGGTATATAGGTATAACAAGTTAACAATATAATAACAACTGGTAGAGTGGTTGCCTAATAGATTAACTCTAATTATATTCTAAGATTTACTATAAGGAGAGACTATCTACGGTAGGGACTAAGGTCCTTTAAATACACAACTATACTCCTAAGAAATCCTCCCTTGTATATAAGGTACGTGTTATACATATTATATATAGCGTACACTGCGTACTCCTTATATACTGCATACAACGTTATATAACTCGCTTACCATTCCTCATTATATAGTTCCACTGGATCCATCCTGGACCATGCCTATATTAACCAACTAGCTTCTGCCAACTCTTCTCTAAGTAGTTATAACATTGTACTTAAAGCGTCTATAATAATAACCTTAGTAGTGAATATATAACAGAACCTTGTAGTAGGAACTATAGTGGGTTCTATTAATAGGCTAGGTATATAGGTAAAAACAAAATTAACAACATAATAATAACTAGTGGAGTAGTTGCCTAATAGATTAACTCTAATTGTATTTTAAGATTTACTATAAAAAGAGAACTATCTGGGTAGGGACTATGGTTCTTTAAATACACAACTATACTCCTAAAAAATCCCTTCGCTCTGTGAGGTATGTGTACTCTATCTACTCTGTTATAGATTACATAGATTATACAGATTATATAGATTATATTATATAACCTTAGCTACTATTCCTTATTATATAGTTCCACCAGATCTATCCTAGACTATGCCTATATTAACCAACTAGCTTCCTCTAACTTTTCTCTAAGTAGTTATAATATTGTACTTAAAGCGTCCGTAACAGCTAGCATTATTATACATTTATTCTAATAAGAAGATAAAGATTTTAAAATTAATAAAGGTACTATTATAGAAGAATGGATCTATAGCTTATATAGCGTCTTTGCTTAAATAAGATATTCTATAGCTAACCCCGCTAGCTTTAATAGGGTATTAGTTATAGTTTATTAAAGGTTTAAGATAAAGCTTAGTTATAAAGGGATATAGATTATTTTAATTTCTATTAAATATTAGAGGGTTATAAAGCTTTTTAGATTTTGTAATAGGTATTAGGTTTATTATATATAGATTAAGCTACTATTACTAGTTTAGTATTTATATTTAATAGGCTAGGTTTAAATATAGTTATTTTAATCTTATTTATAGGTATTTCTATTAGGGTCTTTAATAAAAGTGCCTTAATATTATGGAGTTCTTTATAGAGTGCTTCTATTAATTGCTAATACTAGGCTTCTAGTGCAGCCTACTGCTAAGCTAAGGCATCCATAAAGGATTATTATATTATAGTTAACTATTCCCTAACTAGGGATATAATACTTATAGTTATTAAAAGGGATTTAGGTTTGTTTGCTATTTTAATAATAGTTATTTTAATATAATATAATATAAAAGCGCAAAGAGGCTTTAGGGAAATTTTAAAGTAATAATATAAATTTTATCTATATCTAAGGGTATATAACTCTTATATAGTATAAAACATTATATAAAAAAGAGAAAGGAATAACAAGAGAATTATATAATTAAATAGTTAGGGGTTTTGGTGGTTAATACGTATATATATATGCACGTAGTCTTTAACGGACTTTAGTAGAATTTAATTAATCTATTAGAACTTAGCAGAAGTCGATTAAGCTGGCAGAATTCGGCAGAATTTAGTTAAAGCGTTAGAATTTATCTGTCGAGTGTTTTACCGAGACATTCCTACTGTAACTGGGCCAGTTCCGTTACATAGCGCGTCCGTAGGCTTATTACGGCAGCAGTGGTTCCTAAGAAGGTTAAAAAGTAAGGTAGTAGAGCACCATAGGTGACTTATAGGTGCTAAGTAGGCGAGTCCTAAAAGGCGGGGAGATGGATTATAGGGTTTTCTTAAATGGAGTTTTCTCCCTATATATAAATAAGGAGTAGTCCACGTAGGCCTAATAGGGATCTAAATCGGACGTTAAGTAATAAATAATTATTAATAAATTCTAATAATTTAGATTTGGACTTTTATATACACTCTATAGTTTCTATTAAAGTTATATAGTAAATAGTTTAGTGGTTTTTAAGATATTAAATTTTAGGGGCTAAATGTAACGTGTCCCGCCCTCACGTCGCCACACAGGCCAAAAGACATGGAGTGCTTGCGAACTTGTCGCAAGCGCGGCGGGATCCAATATATGTACTCTTACACTAAAATAAGACCGAATTACCATATCTTAATAACTACTAAACTATTTACTATATAACTTTAATAGAAGCTATAGAGTATATATAAAAGTCCAAATCTAAATTATTAGAATTTATTATTAAGTGGTTATTAAGATATTAAAGTATGAATTTTCTAATTTTTGGTGAGCTTTGAGGTCCTGTTTTCGCGGCTCGCTTGTGAAGTACACCACCTCTTTACATCTCGTTGTAAGTGCTTATTGATCTTGGCGACTAAACTACCTATTTTAGGGTGCGTTCGGTTGCAAGTTCAGATCAGAATGAGGGCTTCAGATTGGAGTTGATCTGGAGCTCCAATCTGATTCTGAGGCGACTGTTCGGTTGAATTCCAGTTCAACTTAACTTTAGCCACAAATTTTTGATATTCCTCTAACCGCCCAAAAAACATGCTAAAAGTTACTAAAAAGTTGGCAACTTCACCGTATACGGCTTCTGAACTGAAGGTCTTGGCGTCAGTTTAATCTAAAGGTCTGAGTTCTAGACCCCATCCAGTTGCAATCTAAAGCCTCCAGCTTGCACATGCCCGTGCTTTTATAAAGCCACAAACGCGTACCAAATGAGGAAGGAACGCGTCCTTTTCTGCCGGACTTTCAGTTCAGATCTGATCTGAAGTTTTGCAACCGAACGCAGCCTTAGGCATAATCCTGTACAGAAAGGGTATAAATCCGCGCTGTTTGATCAGTACGATCGGCACGCACTTACAACGAGATGCGCCGGGGTGGTGTACGTTATTGATGCTTGAAAAGGCTAGTGTATACCCTCTGGTCTAGTGCAGAGCTAATAATATTTATCCCTAATACCATAGTACATTAGGCTGCGGCGCCAGTCGCTAATTAGCTCAGGAGTTTGCAGGAGGTGAGGTGGATTTTCTCTCCGAGGGTCTGAGTCAACTGAGATAACCACATTGCGCGCTTGTCGATGCTAAGTCTCACTTCAGCCATAGCGTCAGCCAGCAGACGGCAGAACCGTGCACATACATGTAGATCAGTCGCTCTGGGCCGTGACATGACGATCCAGCAGCGCTCGTAGCGCAAGGACAGATGTTGAGCGCTTCGCTGCCCCACCAACAATACATCAGCGGCACATTCGCAACAGACGGCGCACAGGCATTCACAGGAATCAACCTCGGAATTATAAACTATGGAGACACTGTGGCTCGCAAATGTTAGTATATTGATCTTATTGATACAGCCTTCGAGTCTGTCGAGCTAATCCTACGTATAGCAAGCACTCCACAAGTCCCGCTCAGACCATTCTCCACCGTTCCCTTCCGACGAGATCCCGACTTTGTCGACCGCGGCGACACCCTCGCTCAGATTGATGAGCGGTGCTCTCAACCGGCCGGTCGCGCAGCGCTTGTCGGCCTGGGTGGTGTAGGGTAAGTATGCGGAATGCGGTCTTGTGTCTACTCTGCTAAACGTCGTGGTGTAGAAAGTCTCAACTTGCCATCGAGTACTCCTACCGCGTCCGAGAACGATCACCACAGACATGGGTGTTCTGGGTACATGCGAGCAACGCGGCAAGGTTCGGAGCGGCATACAGGAATATCGCGGACATCCTTCGGCTGCCTGGACGGGATGACACCACGGTTAATGTGCTTCAATTGGTGTACCATTGGCTATGTAGCGAGGCTTGTGAGCGGTGGCTTATAGTCATCGATAACGCCGACAACGAATGCGTTTTTGATACAAAAAGGCAGCACGAGCAAGGTGCAGTATCTAATGGTACTCATAGCAGGCTGACGCTCGCGAGTTTCCTTCCACAAAGCCAGAGCGGATCGATCCTTATCACGTCTCGAAAAACAGATGTCGCAATAAAACTCGTCGGCAGAGATAAGGACGTCATTCCAATCCAAATCATGAGTGGAGATCAAAGCCTCAAACTACTACAAAACAAGCTCTTGCGTCCGCTAGATAAGCCGGCATCAGAGCTGTTAGCTGCGCTTGACTATATGCCACTCGCAATAACTCAAGCGGCTGCCTATATAAATAAGCGTTGGCCTCGAACAACGGTAGCAAGCTACGTTCAAGAGTTACACACAAGCGATAAGAGAAGGGAAAAGCTCCTAAGTCAAGCCGCGACAGATTTGCGCAGAGATGAGGAGGCATCTAACTCTATTCTCGCTACATGGCAGATATCTTTTGAGCATATCCGCAAAGAGAAGCCGTCTGCTGCTGACCTGCTTTCGTTTATGAGCTTTTTTAACCCGCAGGGAATTCCCGAGTTTCTGCTACTGGATTATTCAGGCAGCGAACTAAATACTAAAGATGATAGTGACGGAGAAGGCGAGTTCGAAGATGAGCTAGAGTTATTAAGGAGCTACTCGTTGGTGACGACAAATCTAAATGGGGATGTCTTTGAGATGCACCGGCTGGTGCAGTTTGCGACAAGAACGTGGCTCCGATCTTTTAGTGGAGAAGATAGGTGGCGGCAAAAGTTCCTTGTAACCCTATCGAAAGCATTTCCGACAGGAGAGTTTAATAACTGCTCCCAATGCCAGCTACTTCTTCCACATGTTGAGCCACTAGTAGGCAAGGAGCCAATAGATATGGAAGAAGCGAAATGGTGGGCGCAAATTCTGCATAATGCGGCATGGTACACATGGACTCAGGGCCTCTATATTCGGGCTGAAGAGATGGTGCAATGTTCAATATCGGCTAGGACGAGAACGTTAGGCATAGACCACCCGGACACGCTGGCAAGCGTCGACAATTTAGCGGTAGTGCTGCGGGACCAAGGGAAGTACGAGGAGGCCGAGCAGATGAACCGACGAGCGCTGGAAGGGAGGGAGAAGGTGGTGGGGAAGGAACACCCGGCGACACTAACGAGCGTCAACAATTTGGCGGTAGTGCTGCGGGACCAAGGGAAGTACGAGGAGGCCGAGCAGATGAACCGACGAGCGCTGGAAGGGAGGGAGAAGGCGGTGGGGAAGGAACACCCGGCGACGCTAACGAGCATCGACAATTTGGGGTTATTGCTGCAGAAGCAAGGGAAGTACGAGGAGGCCGAGCAGATGAGCCGAAGAGCGCTAGAAGGGAGGGAGAAGGCTCTAGGGAAGGAGTACCCGGACACGCTGGCGAGCGTCGACAATTTGGCGGGAGTGCTGAGGTACCAAGGGAAGTATAAAGAGGCCGAGCAGATGAACCGACGAGCGCTGGAAGGGAGGGAGAAGGCGCTGGGGAAGGAGCACCCGTCGACGCTGACGAGCATCGACAGTTTGGCGGTAGTGCTGTGGTACCAGGGGAAGTACGAGAAGGCCGAGCAGATGAACCGACGAGCGCTGGAAGGGAGGGAGAAGGCGCTGGGGAAGGAGCATCCGGACACGCTGACGAGCGTCAACACTTTGGCGGTGGTGCTGTGGTACCAGGGGAAGTACGAGGAGGCCGAGCAGATGCACCGACGAGCGCTGGCAGGGAGGGAGAAGGCGCTGGGGAAGGAACACCCGGCGACGCTGAGCAGCGTTGGCAATTTGGGGTTAGCGCTGCGGTTCCAGGGGAAGTATAAGGAGGCCGAGCAGATGCACCGACGGGATCTGGAAGGGAGTGAGAAGGCGGTGGGGAAGGAGCATCCGCGCACGCTGACGAGCGTCAACAATTTAGCGGGAGTGCTGCGGGACCAGGGGAAGTACAAAGAGGCCGAGCAGATGCACCGACGAACGCTGGAAAGGAAGGAAAAGGCGCTTGGAAAGGAGCATCCGGAGACACTGGCGAGCGTCAACAATTTGGCGGGAGTGCTGCGGGACCAAGGGAAGTACGAAGAGGCCGAGCAGATGAACCGACGAGCGCTAGAGGGGAGGGAGGAGGCGCTGGGGAAGGAGCACCCGGACACGCTGGCGAGCGTCGATAATTTGGCGGGAGTGCTGCGGTACCAGGGGAAGTCCGAGGGGGCCGAGCAGATGCACCGACGAGCGCTGCAAGGGTATGAGAAGGCGGTGGGGAAGGAGCACCCGTCGACGCTGACGAGCGTCGACAATTTGGCGGTAGTGCTGCGGGACCAGGGGAAGTACGAAGAGGCCAAGCAGATGCACCGACGAGTACTAGAAGGGAGGGAGAGGGTGGTGGGGAAGGAGCACCCGGCGGCACTGACGAGCGTCGACAATTTAGCGGTAGTGCTGCGGTACCAGGGGAAGTACGAGGAGGCCGAGCAGATGCACCGACGAGCACAAGAAGGGAGGGAGAAGGCGCTGGGGAAAGAGCATCCAGACACGCTGGCGAGTGTTGACAATTTGGCGGTAGTGCTGCGGTATCAGGGGAAGTACGAGGAGGCCGAGCAGATGCACCGACGAGCACTAGAAGGGAGGGAGAAGGCGCTGGGGAAGGAGCATCCGGACACGCTAGCGAGCGTGTATTGTCTTGCATACCTCTACCATCAATGCAAGCGCTACAATGCTGCGTCCAAGCTGTACGAAAGGGCGTGCGATGGGTACAAAAGAGCGCTGGGTTTAAATCATCCTACCGTAGTTGCATGTTACAACAATTTCTCAAAAATGGTACAAGAAACAGCATTTAATTAATATTAATTGTATAACCTTAAGCCTTAATATAAAGGTAAAGAGGTATTATATTTTTAAGTTTTTAAAATGTTTTTATAAAGCTGTCCCTTATATTAATTTTTAATTATATTTATAATATATTTATATTTACTGGCTGTCGAAATTGGACTTTATACCTATACAAGGTAACAGCTACGAACCTGCTAGTCTTTAAAATTCAAACTTAGTAGAGCTAATGCCGAAACATCGCATAGCGTGCGGGTAAGACCCAATGGTTGTTAACATTATAGGCGGTAATAAAAAGTTTTCACATAGGATAGTGAAATTTCAAAAACCACCACTGGTACCCCTTTATAATACAGCTATTGGGTTATAATCTATAAATATATAGATGTAATTACTTAAAGAATTTATTGCATTAAATAAAATATATAATAACTCTTATAGTTAGGACGTCTCTCGTAGAAATATATATAATTCGATTTTTAAAATATTTAGTTTATACTAAAACGAGGCCTATAAGCTCTTCGACGCTTTGTAGAAGATTTGCTGGTGATAGGGGTGCGTAGGGGGCTGCAACCAGTTCACGGTTCTGATTGGTCTAGGAGTTCGCAGGAGCCCGTGCGCTGCCCCTAGTTACCTAAATCTTTTGCGAAGCATCGGATTTATAAGATAAGAGCTGGGTGATATTTAATGGGAAGGCACGGTCCTAGCTCCTACACCTATATAGATTAGTAGAGGGATAACTTGCTTCTAATGGAATATATATAATTTGCTAATATAACAGGGGGCTTACTAAAGTTTAAGTAAGGGTTTAAGCAAGATAGAAACTTTAGAAATTTTATTTATCTAAAGATTCTTTTAGTAGAATTAGGAGAATTAGGATCTAATTTTCCTAGGAGCCTACCATGAGCCTGTTAGTATGATCAGGACGATCAGGAAAATCAAAATCCTGCCAGAAGGCCTCCAGGGTCTTGGCACCCCAATAATTTGCTAATGAAGAAACGACACCAAACTTAACCGTGGGGAATATCCGTGTATTCACCAAGGGTCAACCCCCCTTTAAAGTCCCAATATGATTAAGACCAACACCTGTCTGGAAATTCTCTAGATACAGTCGGGATAGCATTGTTCAAAGTGCTTGCTTGGATGACCTCGAACGCTCTTCGAGCAGCCCTAAGCGTCTACAATTTTGGTAGTTGGTTACAGGGTTGGTCAAGTCTCGAAGGGAGCTAGATCTGGCACAAGCCCCAGTCCTCCTGAGCTGGTAAGCTATGACATCAGCTCTTATAAATATATGGGAACTCCGATCTGGTCTAAAAAAAAATAGCCACCGTAGGTACAAATGATATAGCCGCAGCTTCTCAAGAATTATTCTGTGTTTAGCTACATCTTCTGGAGAGCATAAGCATCACACTCCAAAACCCCATGCGAGACTTCACCTGTCTCTTGCCGCCATGCTCGCCGTTTATAGTACAAGAAGTACAGCCAGAAGGCAAATCCAGCATGCGCATCTTTGCTCCAAGTCTGCAATGCTAAAAAAAAGGTCTGAGTGGAACCAGCGGGTGGATGCATTTTCGAAACCACAAAATGCAGGGAGCACACAGCTGTGTAAAAGGCTAAAGTGAAAGAGAAGGATCATACAAGAAGGGAAATAGGGAAAAACCTCTTTTGCGCAGCGATACCCTGATTTTGCCTCGACGAGATGGACAGTTGTCTCTCAACGGTAGTTGCATGTAACATCTTTGTCGATAACGATGGGGTCTTGTGGTCGTTTTCCCTGCCTGTGTTATTTTCCAACGCTGACTATCTTGCAAAGACTTTGACTACGCCATCGCCGCCTGCCGAGACAACCAATCGTCCATCCTGACTCCAGACAACACTGCAGACGCCCTCACCTCGCATGATTCGATGACTTGTGATCTCCTGGGTGCATATACGTTTCTCAAGCGACCAGAATCGGATCGAAGCGTCGTGTCCAGCCGACACTGCTTCGCGGCCGTCTTTGCTAAGCGAAAGGGATGATATAGCAGAAGGGTGAGCGAGCATGTTGTAAGTGCACTGGCCTGAAAGCTGTCAATTTATATGTGCTGTGGGTGGAAGAGCTGTGCGAGGAACGATGCCTCATAGCAAAAGGATCACTTACCGCTGTTCGCATCGAAGAACCGGATGAACTGATCCTCGTGCCCGCTGATGACTACACCTTCTACGCCACCACCACCACTTGAACCCGTGGCACCGTGAACGACACTCTCATCCTCAGATACTCCGCGACCAGAGTCCATGCTCATCGTTCCTTCTAACCCTACGGATGTCGCTACGACAGAGTTCACACCGGTTGCCGGGGTTCCATTATAGGTTTCACCACTTGCCATACCTATGATTTCCTCTCCCGTCCGAGTATCAAAGATAAGGATGGAGGCATCAGAGTAAGAGACAACAAATGTTCCCCCTGTGATGGAGAGGGGGCTAATACAAGTCGGTGATGGATGTGTTGCTCGCTCAATAGTGTGGACGAGCATGTGGTGGAACGGAGTAGTAGTCGCCACACTTGGTTGGGGGGACGAAGGAAAATTCGAGCCCGAGGTCACTGAGTGTCTCCGGCTACCACCAATTCCCCGCCTCGACCCTGTTTGTGGTGAGACAAGCTGTGGAGGAGCACTTACAGCCCAAATTTTAACGGTTCCATCAGCTGATCCTGAAGCAAGGAGTATCCGATCAGGACCGCCGAAGTTATTGCAGTCTTGACTGAACACGGAGGCGGAAGTCGCAGGTAGTACACAGACAGTCCAAACAGCGTCCGTATGACCATCAAGTGTCGCTTTTGGGTCAACTCGTCCTCTTTCCCACACGCGCACTGTTGCGTCCTGCCCACCCGAAAATATCCACCCATCTCCAGACACCCGGCCTCCAGTGGAGAAAGTGGCAGATGCGGGACATGCTGCAAGCGATGTCACAACGCCTTCATGACCTCGGTGTGAGAAGTAGCTCTGGATATCCAAGTCATTGCTCATACCGTGTTGGCCGACATAGCTTGCAGGTATGATCCATCTTTTAATCATTCCATCGTCCCCAGCTGTGCAAATCTCTGGTTCAGAGGGACTGCCGCCTCCAGTGAAAATCACAGAACGTACGACATCAAGATGGCCTCTGAGGGCGAAGCGAACTTTGAAGCTCTGCGGATCTATTCTCATATTTTGGTTTGCAGAGCTCTCACGAGCTTCGTGGCCTTCACTTCTGCGTCGGGACATAGATGTTGATCCAGAGCTCTTTCTCCGATGGGCATGTGGGCTGGCGCGAGGCGGAGATTTGGCTGGAGTATTGCTGGCACTGGGGAAGGCGTCTGTGTCCGGCCTTCGTGGTGGTGGAGCGTCTAGGGGAGGCTCTGGCAGAGTACTTGTCTCATCGAAATTCCACCCATCAGGATCATCAGAGACAATATGGCGAGGCCCGGTGGCTTCTTCTTCTCGTCCAGGGATAGGTCGTCCATAGGAGTCGTAACTATGAGTGACTTTCTCCACTTGTTCCTCTGAAATAGAGGAAAATCCTGGGGTAGTTTGTGGTTGGGGCTGAGGAAGGAGAGTTTCTGCGGAAGATAGTCCAGCCTGTTGAGAGAGCGATTGTTGGTTCGATATTTCCCGGGTCATAAAAGCTGCTTGCTGTGGCTGGTGGGACGAGTGGGTAAGATTAGGTATGTCGGAAACAGAAGGGACAGGTGGAGGTTGATGATTAGGAATCGATGCGTTAGGGCCTGCAGCGGCCATTTGTGGCTGCGATTTTTGTCGATGTTGAAGATAGATCTCTTCTAGAGAAGCGTCGCCCTGATTCAAGAATCCTGACGAGTTTGCAAGAGCTTGCAAACCACCTTGAGGCGGAGGGGGATGCGCAGGAGGTGTAAGGAGATACGTGATCTCCTCTACACATTTTGTTAGATAGAGCTTAGATTTCTCCCTTTGGCTGTCTTTATCTTGTTCTAATTGTTCACGGGGCTCAGATTCGATGTCGAGGAAGGAATTGTGATGTTTGCTGGGAGCTGTAGGTATGGATAGTCAGCAAATGTTAATAATGTTGACTTGGCAATAAGAGTGTAAATGCCCACGCTTTGTAAATTTCATACCACTCTTAGAGTCTGGTTTTATTCCAGTCTTTCCCTTATTGTCTTTCTTCTCCTCGGTTACAAGAACGTTCTCTCCGGCGGCAACAGCCTTACTCTTGGCGCGTTCATTTTTCAATGCTTGTTCTAGCATCCGGATTTGCTTGTTAAGAACATCGTTCAGCCTTTTCGCGCTTCTCACTTCCCCTTCTTGCTTGGCGATTTTAGCCTTCATCTCAGCGCGCTCGATGTCCCATGCATTTCTAGCCCGTTCATGATTGTGCCATTCGAGTTGGAGGAAGCGCATCACACCTGAAGATACTATAGGTCAGCTGACCCGAAGTCGCATGTGTAGGACATGTGGAAGCAAATACTCTCAAGGCCGAAGTGAAATTGGAAGATTCTAGCTTACCCTGCAGAGTATACTCGGTGCCAGCAGGCCCATTGCTGTCTCCTCCACTAGCTGCGCCTCCGCTATTCATGGCTGAGGGCGACTGCCACGCCATCAACACCCTTCACTTCAGATTCCCTAGCTTCGAAGCGTTGTGTTGTATATGACATGCGGCGGCGTGGTCGATGCGGCGACGGGGGAGCTGGCCGAGACGTTTGAGCTCAGATATCCCAAGGGACGGCGCGCTTGGACGCGGATTAGGAGTCGGAAGACAGGAATAACGCCTGTCAGAGTATGGAAAGATACATGCGCTAGAAATCGGAGACAATTATGCCCGTGGTAAGGGTGCTGGGCGAGTTGGTGTTGACTATCTGTCTCGGTAGTGTCCTCTTCTGATGGGGACGGGCGCTTACCCTAAATCGGCCGCAGATACTACCTAACCACAAGCGCCTGCAGCCCACTCACTCCGCTTGATAGACGTTGGATCTTTGGAAATCCGTCGCGGCTCAAGCAAGCATCGCTATTGTATGGCAACATGTACTAGGTGAGCCTATTCTAATCGTTCATTTCTTCATGCTCGGATTTTGCTTGTTGGAATAGGAGGAGCTGTTGAAATCTGCTGTCATTTGTCAAAGGAGCTCTATAAATTCGTGGAAATGCACGCCTCACGTAGGCTTTAATAGCTAGTATAAGAAATAGGCTAAGCTAAATCTACGATTCAGTGCTATGCGCCATAGACCCCTAGATCTACCTGATTTGACATGAGTGATGCAAAAAGCGCTGCACTCGCCTTGAGACACAAAACAGAATCAAGAGAATATAACAGCTTCCCTACAACTTGTTAATATGCATCTTATGGTGACTAGAACCCTTATCTAATATTCATACACGTGTTATTGTGGAATGGCTGTTGACAGCAGTCTACTTCTGCTTGCATATTAACCGAGTCAATGCGAGAAGGGATGCCAACTTTTTGATCGTACAAGTATACAGCAGTTAGGTAAGAGCTCTTTGGGCCGAAAAGAGTTTACATATAACCTCCTTCGATGACCCGTCTATGAGCAATAAAATACTAAGACATTTTACGGTCAAAGGTGATGAAGGGGTGCAGCAGAGAAAATACAGAAGGTAACAACCAGGGAAAAGAGAACTAGATGCGAAGTCTTCATACAAAAGAGGCCGAATCAAGGTATAGATGGTAATAAAATACTTCGGCCTATTTTGATGATTTAAAGATTGTTTTCATTCCCGTAGCTTGAGTGTACTTCGTATCCAACTATGCCGTAAGACCAGAAGATAAGGCAGGGCTAGTTTGTGCCCACACCCCATTAAACCATGTGCTGATATAAGTTTAGAATGGCAAGACTTCATTTAGGGACGAGGCATGAAATGAGTGGAATTTGTTTACTTTAGGGCGGTAGTGGGTGGCCGTAGTCCTCCGTTACGGTGACCAGGAAGCTCAATATTTTTCCGACCTCAAGAACCTTGGAAGAACCATCAGTTCTAGGGTTTCGCTATTCGCAATCTTATTTTTGCAAAACCAGGTATTTTAAACCTTCACCAGGCAAAAAACAGCCGATTAAAAAGTTTGGATGCATTTTTGAATGCACTACTGTTCGAATTATGGTATGTATGCCGGTAGGAGACATGTGTTCGTAGAACTCTTATAGCCCTCTGAAAATAATATTCCTAACTTAATCTCCTGTGAACTGGCCAAGCACTTCCTATCATCTCTCAGCGTCTCTTCTCTCAGCATCACTCTATACTTCTCATAGTCTTCTATCTATTCAAGAGTAGAACCTATCCATCGTTTTATCAGACGACTTTTGTCGTGTATAAATTTACCTGCTTGTTTTGATCTTTCAACAGCCGGGAATAAAAAATTTCATAGGAGGTATGGAGGAACCAGGAGTCTCCTCCTGACTTGGATTTGTCTTCGCAAGAAAGCTACACCTGGGCACTCACTAGAGCTTGGGGAATGCTGGAGCACGTGAGCCTCCGCCCAGATCTCCAGTGTGAAAACAAAATGCTACAGCGACCTTACAACTTCCTTCACTAGTTAGACAGGGGTGAGCAGAGAACTGGCGAAGATAATTTTTTCCATATCAGGATCCTAAGGCTACTATAGCTAGATCGCTCGATAGCGTCTAGGAATAAACCAAACGCCACTAAGGCTCGCACGAGAGATACCACGGCCTCAGCATCTTACTTGTTCATTCCAGCAACCTAAACGGACCGACCCCAGCAGATGTATACTGGCGCCTAAAGTCCAGATCGCTCACAAATCACGTGTCTCAATGTCGCTTTTAGTGAGGTGTTACCGAAAGGCCGTATAAACGAACGCGCGCCTTCCTCGAAAACCACAACATCCATTTCTTGACTCGCACAACCGCCAACTCCCAACCACCCCCACACCACAAAACAACGATCGCTGCCGTCGCCTTCATCTCAGTCGCGCATATCCATTCTTTAAAACATCTTTGTCAGCGCTAAATAAATCATCGTACACCATGCCTGGCGGAAAAGGTACACGGCTCATCCCCACCGTGCAGCTTTTAGATCGGGACGCACGCTGACTGTGATCGCGCAGGAAAGACAGGTGGCAAGACAGGCGGGAAGGGCGATTCTCACGTCAAGACTTCGAAGTCTCACTCCGCCAAAGCCGGTCTCCAGGTACGTTTTCGCTCCACTACAGCCCAACCCCACCCAGAATCGCCCCAAGTCCAGCGTGACCTGCCATAAGCCCAATCCAGGATACTAACATGTTCTTCTCCAGTTCCCTTGCGGCCGCATAAAGCGTCACCTGCGCACCATCACCCGCCAGAAAACACGAATCGGCGCAAAGGCCTCTATCTATCTCACTGCAGTCCTTGAATACTTAACAGCCGAAGTACTCGAGTTGGCCGGCAACGCCGCCAAGGATCTTAAAGTTAAGCGCATCACACCACGCCATCTACAGCTCGCAATCCGCGGCGATGAGGAACTGGATACTCTGATTCGGGCCACGATCGCCTTTGGAGGTGTTTTGCCACACATTAACCGCGCGTTACTATTGAAGGTGGAGCAGAAGAAAGGCAAAAAGGCAGGCGAGTCATAAATGACGTCTGCAGTGGTTCTGGGATTAGGGTTGGAGGAATTTACATATGGACACGGGGCTAGGTGGATGCAGTGAATTTACAGCAATGGGGCTCATGTTTCTTGTGTCTCACAGGAGGTTCGCCGGTTCGCCTCGTCTGGTTAAAGAGGCCGTTTTCCTGCAGGCTTGATGTTATGTTAACCTAATCGTTCGGGATGGTAAGGCGAGAAAATGGCTAGGTAGGTACCGACTCTGGGAACGTGTTAACCTGTTACCTCAATGTTTCCTTTTAATTCCGAGGGCCGTCTGCTCTCCTTGCGGATCACGGGGGTTTTTGCTTGTCGCTGGGTTGATTAACACCTGGACAGGCACTACAGGTAGATTCGATTCTGTCACCATTTTCTGCTTTTCTCTACGGCGTGGATTGGTGTTAGGTACCTTGGGGCATCAGGGGTCAGGGTTTGTAGCAACAGGAATTTTCGTAGCAATCATGCACACATGAAAAATTACGTGTATATTGAAATCCTACTATGTATGCTGTAGATCAATCATCGAATATTAGCTTGAGACTATGCTCATTGGGGAATTGCTTTGATAATCTAGGCGGGTATAAGACCAACTTTGTGAGCAGCACGGGAAAACTAGGCCAGCTTTATGGGCCAGCTTTCCAATTGAACGGTTTATATATATCTGCAATATTTCCGAATAATTCTACTACACAATCACATAGATCTGTTGTAAGAGGCTGCTGATGGGTAAGATAGAAATACTTAGGACCTCTGATTCCTGATTATAACCTAGTACAATACAAGCGAATGTGCCGAAAAGCGATAGAAGGTAAACTGCGCGAACTTGTATTATTAAAAGTTTGAAACAACGGGTAAATGAAGCCGCGCCAATTAAAAGGAATTTGTTGAAGATATAAATATCAAAGTCGAAACCGCAAAATATCCACCGATCCATTCCTCAAAGCCTAAATATCGGTGAATGCAACATCACGCTGGGGGATCAGGACTTAAAAAGAGGCTCAAAATTGGAAATAGAATAAAAAGACGAGACTGCAAACAATTGGAGAGGTATGGACAAAATGTGGGTCGTGACTCGAATCGTAATCATTGGTGGTTGCCCACTTGTAGCGGATGTTTTATGGTGTCGCACGAAAATGGTTTCGACGATTTTTTGCTCGGTCAGAGGCCGGGCCCGCTGTTTTATGCTGGTATCTCGTCGTTCCGGGTCGTTGTCGTTATGCGAGGTCGTCATCGTCGTTGGAGAAGTGTGTGCATAGATCGGAGAATATTTTGGAAGCTAGTAGGAAAAGAAGGGGGATAACAGCGCTCTTGATGGAAGTAAAAAAGCAAGAGCAAAGGAATTGAGAGCGCGATAAAACAGGACAGAAAAGCAGGACAACACAGTAATACAATATGCCACCGGATAACAGACAGCGAACATAAATCCAATATATCCATCAGATGCTTTTGCAGATACCCGATTCAAAGATGCGAGAGGGTTTGGGGTGTGGACCCCATATGATGCTATATCTACCATCGTAGCGTCATTCTTCGTATACGTCGTGAGAAGTGATTCCACAGGCCAATCAACACCGAGGCCGTTCAGTCATACTTTGGGTTCATACATTCCTCAACTCACTCCCAGTTGACCAGAGATACACTCTCAAATTCATCGCGTCATCCACTGCGTGTTCTACTCCACAACAATCTCGACTCCGGATTGCGATGATAGTTCGTCGCTGCCGCGGCCGTGGTGTCCATTCTGTCTACCACGCGAAAAGCCAGTGCCCCGCTCTGGGATAGGGCCTCGTGGTTGCCTCGATGGTAATCCTTGGCTTCTGTCCCGAGTCTGGTCGTCGTAATTCGTGCTGAATGATCGATGCCCTCCAATTGGGCCTGGATTTTCTCGATCCCAGGACATCATTCCACGCACACCACGGGGACTCCCACTTTGACCAAAGCCACTGCCTAGATTCATACTGTTTAGGCCGTTGACTAAAAGCCCCTCGTCACGTTGCGACATGGACGTCGCAGTAGGTGTAACACTTGGGTTTGTTGAAGCTGAGCTGCTGGCCCCGTAATCGATAAATCGATCCTGTGGTCTGAATGTTGCAGGAAAGCTAGCTGTTGAAGGAGCCGGAGAAGGTGTATATGACCGAAGATCAGCATAAGATTTTGCAGCTCGTAAATTGGGAGCTGCCGTCAAGCCACCAGGAGAGTCGGGAAATCCAAGGAATCCAGAACCTTGTCGACCCAAAGTACCATAAAAGCCGTCGGAAGCGCGAACATCGCTGAAATCGGTTGTTGCAGCACGATTTAGTGCGCGTCGATGAGGTTCATTGGGGTGGCTAGTAGGCAATTGTGGCATAGGTGGACTCATATTTGGGGCGTCATGAACTTTAAATATATGCACCTGTCGCTGCTCACCTGTACCTTTTGAGATGTGCATAAGTCCCATCTGATGCGCTAAGGTGTGAATAATGCGGCGCTGGCTTGGTGCTAACGAAGAGGGGAAAGTCATGCTCTCGCGTCCGCCGTCCTCTTTGAAGAGAAGGAGCTGGGAGTAGAATTGGAGAACCTGGGGGTCATTAAGGTCCACATCTGATGTGGAGTTAGTCTCTGTGAATGCTAGAGTCAGTGAAGATAGACTGACCGAGTTTAGATCCGCGCCCAGATACTGGTGAAGGTGATGTTGCGGGGATATGAGATGAGATGGAACTATATGATGGTTGTGTTTGAAGATTTCCAGGGGCTATAGGCCTATGTTGCTCTTCTAACTGACCTCTTCTCTCTCGCTTCTCTCGCTCAATTCTCTCCCGCTCAGCCAATGGAAGCATCTTCTTGTATTCAACTCTGAGTTTTCGTCCGTGAAGCTCGAAGTGGTTCATGGTATCAATAACCTGGGCAGTCTCCTCTGCAGTAGTAAAATTTGCAAAGGCTAAGCCCCTGAAAACACCATTGTCGAAATGATAATTGAAGGCATAAGGCAGAGGGAGCCGCAGATCAGTCATGAGCTGGACGAGCTGCTCTTTCTTGACTGCGAAGGGGATATTCTTGATGACTATGGCCGTAGGGATGAGCTCCTCATCTGTGTCTGCGGCATAGTTTTCCGACCGTAGAGATGGACCTAAGACGGAGTTGGGGTGTCCGGGCCCAAGACCCGGAAGTGTTGGAAAATTAGGAAGAGGCTGTGGTTGGTCAAGCCAGCCCTATAAGAGAGTATTGAAGTTAGCGAAGCTGTTCATATAAGCTGGGTTCGGACAGCTCTTACGGTAGGCAAAGCACTCCGTCCTCGTGTTGAGGTTTTCATTCGGTTGGAAGCACCAAGGGTAGACAGAGTAGTGTTCTGGCCAAAGGCGTTTGCATTCCATCCCGGGGCCGCGAGATCGTAGCCATAACCTGAGTGTATGGTCGCGTTCAATCTTTCGTAATTTCGGGGCTGGTCATAACCACGAGCGTGATCTTCAGCAGTGTACAGTCCTCCTGTGGGGAGCTGTCCGTATGCATCAAACTGTCGTGAGGCCTGGCGGTGGAGAGTCTGGGGTTGGTGGCGATGCGAGCCAGGCGAACGAGAGGAAGGGGGATCGTAAGTGGAATACATGTCGCGGTTTATGGGTAAGTGGAGGAAACACAGCGTTGCTCGCGAGAAAGGCCGTGGTCGTCAATGGAGTGAAACTTTGAGCATTTGCTCCTCGCACGAAGTACAAAAGTGCAGAGCAGGGCGCGGTGGGCGTGAGGAGGCCAGATGAGCGGGAGGCAAAAGTCAGAAGGCGACAGACAGGAGACAGGAGACAGAAGACTATCGGCCGTCACCAGGAGCCAGGCTTGGGAGGAAGAAAGACGGGCTGGTTTCAGATGATGGATGGCACAAAGTACTCAGTGTCGACGGTGCCGAGAGACTGCTGTGCAGGGTTTCCAGCTCCTTTCTCCTTTCGTCTGCGGCGGGTGCGCAGGCGGCAACGCGGGATGAGGCGCGGGCGAGGACTGCACGCTGCACTCTGCGCTCAAGAGGCAGAGAGTGGTAGCGGAGGGAAAAGGAGAGGGAGAGCGTTGGAGAGATGGAGTTGGAAAAAATGCCGAAACCGTTTTGCCCAGGTGTCCCGGTGGGGCTAGTACCTCCTAAGCAACAGGCGTGTAGGCGTGTGAGGACGCAGCGTGACAGTGAGAACCTTGGAATGACGGGCACAGAGGCAATCAGCAGCACCAGGACCAGGAGAGCAGCAGGCCGACAGGAGGGAGATTTCATGGGCTCATGCGTTTGTCGGGACTGCGATAGACAGTAAATAAATAGGAGCAGCGATCTGAGAGACCTGAGCGTTTTGGAGGATTTGTTATTATTATCCCCTTTCTTTCTGAACATCTCTGGGCCTCCTCTGGCCCTCCAACTCCACTCCCACTTCCCTCCTTCCCCTAGCTCTAGCTCGTACTCTATTGTTCCAGGGCAGGGATACGCCCATCGCATCGCATCGCACCCCGTCGACTAAAGCGAGCGACAAGCGCAGCAGTGTCGTTGCTATTGGAATGTATTGAATGCCACCCAAGACTATTTTCTTGGACGGCCCTCCTCCACTGCTGCCAAAAACTCCGCAACCTCTGGATGCTGGTTCGGGGGAGTGGGCTCTGCGACACCGCAAATGGCGGCCGCTCGTCTCGTCAGCTGCACGACTCGACAGGACTATTCCATGCTACCGTAAACCCCTCTCTAGCAACTGGCTTGCTCGACCTTGGGATTGGTTGCGGCCCGACGCGCGCCGGCCAAAGCCCATAGCTCGTTTTCTCGAACAAAGGAAGAACAAAACAAGGGAAGCAGGCCGCGTTGCTTTGGGAATGGTCAGAAGCTTTTGCTTTTTCCGTCCATAATCTCTCGGCCCATGATGGAATGGCCCGCGGGTGCCCCAGGGGTGTATCTCCCGATGGAGCTCGTCCACCATATCCACCACATCCACAGCACGCTCTAGTGATCTAGTCGTGGTCTAGTCAGCAGGAGCACACCAACTGCAAGCCTGGAATGGGTGAATTGCGAGCGCAGTGTGGAGCTGGGGAGTTGGAGAGCTGGGTAGCTGGGATCCGAGGCGTCGATCAGCTTTGCAACGAGTGATTGGAAGCCTGTAGTGGCCTCGCAAAGCCCTCGATAATAAGATACGTGGATACTAAACAGTAGGTGAGTCTGGCTAGAAATCCTCAGTCCGGGCATCCGGTACATGTAGATGGGCCGAAGCATATTGCTGTCACCTGCATATCTGCTGGACTCAGAAACGCCTCAGTCGCAATTCTATATAACGAAACTACGAACTACGCAGATGCTTCCTGCCGTCCTGCCGTCCTGCATCATCCATGTGTCTTTGCATCGCAGGTTACAAACCAGGACACCATCTAGGCAAGAAGCTTTATGGAATCCGTTTCCCCGAACATCCCCATACTCCATCACGATGCCCTCCATCACGTCCATCACATGCGCCGCAAATGCGCCCTGCTCTGACCGGACAGGGGCAAACTGCTCTCAGATTCTGCATCTGTTTACAAAGCGGGGAAAGGCCGTGATCTGTATATGTTGCACAGCATCCGGAGCAATGTCCTTGGTGGCTGTTTACGAGTCGAGGAACCAAACAACCCCCCCGTAACCGCTGGAGCTTGTCACATCCTCGCAAGACGCACCGTTGTGCAATCCTACTGGCCGGCCCCAAGAAGGCATCCCAAGATCGCTAAAGCCCGCATAGACATGTAATCATGTGATTTTGTGGTGTGAGGCGTCCCACCCTGGTTGGACTGTCGGCCCAAGCCTTCTGTGAATATGTTGATGGGGGAATGCGGAGTACCCTCAAGGGACTATCTTGGCTCGATACACGCACTGCCTAATCAAGCCCGACATCGATGCTTGCCTTGTGACTTGCACACCAGAGCGAGTAAGCCATCGACACGGGTGCTGCACCGCTCACTCACTTTTCGCTGTTCAGCTTCCTGTGAGATAAACACCTGTCGCTATGCGGAAGTGTCATAGCTGCGGCCAACATCTGTCTGAAGGGCTCTGTTGCAGATGCTAGAATGTATCGGGACGGGAACGCCTACCGCAACATGCAGCGACAGAAGGACTTATTCCAGCTTGTCCGCCTCATACAAACTCAACCACCCTTGACCACTCAGAGTCTCCAATGCGTCTAAACTCAACCCCTTCCCCGAAATAGCCCGCATCATTCCAAGCAACCATGGTCTGTCCGTCGTAAGGCCCATATTTCTCCCCACCATCGCGAGCGTCAGACCACCTATATTCCCACTGTTTGACATCTGTCCATTCATTCTCATTTGTATCTACGCGCGGCCGCTCAACCCAGTCCTCGCCTGTTTCTCTTTTATACTGCCGAATCAACATTTCTCGCTCTGCATCGTAGATATCCGTCTGGCCCCGTGTAAGTAAGTGGTCTGCAGCCCCTGTTATTACTTCGACGGCGTTTCTCCGTCTAGTTTCGGCAGGGTCTTCCGCATTCTTCTCCTGGTCAAAATCCATTGCATCGCCAACCTTGCGCTTGTTCTTCTGCCACTTTGGCTTCTTCTTCTCCTTGCCCTTGCCAAGGCGTTGCAGGGCCTCAAGGACTGTCTCGCCCTTCTCCAATCGTGTAATTAGTGAGGAGAGAATATCGCTCGTTATGATAGAATCGTCGGCCATATCCCGTTGTCGCCGTTCGGCTTCACGCTTATCTTGTGCCTCCTTCGCCCGCTTCATGTCCTTCTTCGATAGACCTTCTAGCCATAAGTCGTGAACCGCGTCTGGATCGGCAGCCTTCCTGATGTAGTTTCCACTCTCATCGAATCTACCCTCCTCGCCCTCTGCTTTCATGTTGAAAGCATCCAGCTTCGGCGCATGCTTTTTCTTACCCCCTGCCCCAACCTCCTCATCCACGTCACTCCCTACTCGATCCCTCTCCTCATCATCTCCACTCTCGCTGCTGCTTTCGTCGTCCTGCACTCGAGCTCTCCCATCTATGGTAAAGTCTGCAGATACGTGCCCACCCGATTTGCTATTCGCAACTTGCCCCTCGATCTCGTCCTCCTCTAAAAATCTTACGCCCTTCTTCCTCTTCTTCCCTTCCTGGCTAAGATCCTCATCCTCATCCCCATCCTTGAAATCGTCCTCGAGGTTAGCGAACATGTCGTTGTCTTCCTCGTCCTTAAACTTGGCAGCTTCTGCTTTCGCATCTGCACGAGCGTCAAAGTTCTCAGTGGAGCTGTCAGACTCGTAGCCATCAATATTGACCGCATTGCGCTTCGCCAGCCCACCCTTACCGATTTCATCTAGCTCAAGGATGGCGTCCTCTTCAGGTGCGTCTGGAGCGAGAGTTGAAGGATTCCGGTGGTCAAATCGAGGTTTCTTCGAAGAAGACCCGTTGGCGTCAGAATGATTTGTTCGCGCGAATTGTTCGCCAGCACGTTTTGGGCGCGGCGCAGTGAATACGTTTTTACTAGGCATTGCACAAATAGAAGCAGTAGAGCGTATATTGCCTGAACATTCAGAGATGAACAAGAAGGGCAGTAAACTCAATTGCTCGCAGTTGATGTTGGTGAAAGGTGTTGTGCAGGAGTGAGGGGAGAGTGAGTGGGAAAGCTTCCACTAACTTCACCGCTCTCGGAATTTAGCCTCGCTGGATCCGTCAGCGTCATCGCAGGTGCCTCAACTGCACCTTCAACATCAACCACGACCACTACGACCACCCTCTTCACAACCTTACTCTCTCTTCCTCTCTATTACTTATCTTCTAACTCACAAATAGCTCCCTCTCTCATCCAGAAATCCTTTTTTTACATCATGGTAATATTTGCCTCCTAACCGACATTCAATCTAGCTAAGCTAAGAAATTCTAGCAGTTCAACCCAGGCTTTTACGACGAGGACGACCCCATGGCCATGTACCAGCAAGCCATGCTGCATCGTGGAGGAGCACCACGGCGCTTTGACGAATACTTCCGATGCTATCCTGTCGTCATGCTGCCTGGCCCAGAGCGAGAAGACGCAAACCACGGCGGCAAGGTTTTCCTACCACCCAGCGCCTTAGACAAACTCACAAGGCTACACATTACATACCCTATGTTATTTGAGCTCATCAACGGTGCAAAAGAAGGCAAACAGACTCATGCAGGTGTGCTCGAGTTCATTGCTGAGGAAGGCAAGATTTACCTACCATACTGGGTACATCTCAATCTCCTACTTTTCGCCCTTCAGTCGGCTAACTGATCGCATATCAGCTTATGCAAACCCTTGAAGTTGAGCCAGGCGATCTCTTGCAAGTGAAATCAACTGATCTGCCGCTCGGGACCTTTATAAAACTACAACCGCAATCCCCCTCATTCCTTGAAATTTCCGACCCTAAAGCTGTCCTCGAGAATGCCTTTCGCAATTTCTCCTGCCTCACCACCGGCGATATCTTTACCTTTGCGTATAATGACTCCGTTTACAGTATTGCCGTATTAGAAACAAAGCCTGAAGGCCCCAAGAAGGCAATCTGTACTCTAGAGACAGATTTGTCGGTCGACTTTGCTCCACCTGTTGGTTACGAAGAGCCAAAGCGTACCAGTGGTACAAGTACGCCTAGGAGCCTTGGAGGCACTGGAGGTGTCATGGCTGGCAAAGGTGGAACTCTGCACGCACATGGCTCTATGGCACAAGCGATCAACTATGGTGCCATCGCCCCATCATCAACCTCTGCTGCCGCAGGCGCCAAAGCGGTCTCGTCAAATTTCTTAACGTCGGGGCACAAGCTCTCTGCGAAGAAAGGGAGTAAAGCGCCAACTCCGAAGTCTTCCACGCCGGTGGCCGGCTCATCGTCGAATGTGCCTCCACAGCCGTTACGCAGAACCAATGGCCCACAGCCACTAAGGCTTGCGCCTGGAAAACTTTTCTTCGGGTATGAGATCAAGCCTGTAAAGCGAAAGGGTGAGGAGAGTGAAAAGGAAAAGGATGGAATCAAGTTTCAAGGACAGGGACAGACGTTAAGAAAGAAGAAAGGAGACAAATGACGAATCGAGTGGTCTTGAGCAAATGCTTTGAACACCTTACGGCGTCATTTCGGAACCCGATGGTTTGTGCATTTTCATGGCGTTGGGTCAGGTTAGTATAATAGTTATGGCAGGTTGGCGATACCTAAGTTACAGCCCTAGTTGGAGAGCAGACCTAGGAACTTAGGCTCACAAATAGAAGTAATCAAACGTGATTACATAGTGCACTTCACGATATTTAAACTGAAGTATCTATGAGGTACCCGATCCAGCTTTTAGAAAGTATATGCCTAACTATTCTGTTGTCATCCAAACCTCCTAGATGCCTGCAAAGCCTGACTGGGAGTCAAAAGCAGGCAATGACATATGCAGGTGAAAGATATCTCGAGCGCCATCATAAGCATGCTTGATACGAGGTAGCAGACGTATCAAGGTATGCCTACCTACCATATGCAAGCTACACAACCTCTCGTCCAATGTTATTCCAGCAATCTCCAGCTCCACCACCCAGCAATACTGGGGGTCCCTGTGCATATACCTAACTGCAACGAACTCCTTTAAGCCATATCCGCCTCATCTTCGAGGCTGTCCTCACTCAGTATTACGTCAACGCGACGACGTTTCGGCTCATTCCCCATTCCGGTCTTGCGCGTCATCGATTGGCTTCTTTCATCGCTGTCCTCCCCATTGTCGCTCTTGGCCTCCTCCTTAGCACCGTTGCTACGCTTGCGAAGTCCAGCATTCTCTTCCTTTGGTAAAGCCAAAGAGAGGTCCTTGGTAATCTTCTTTCTGGGTCCAACAGTGCGCGCAGACTGTGCTTCAGGCAGAGCCCAACCAAGAGCATCGTAGGCTTTGCGCTGTTCAACGCGAAGTTTGGATAGGCGGATTGCAATTGAGTTACGGGTGGCGCCTTATATAATTTGGTCAGTGTGGGTGGTAGAATAAGGATGAAGAATTATTACCCGGGAATATAGTAACTAATTGGTCGTGATCAGTCGGCTTGAGATTCGGCCGATTCATAACGTGAAGGAGAAGCTTTAAGTATAGGTCTGGTTAGCAGATGTAGGATTGGGTTGAGGAAACAGCTTTTCTGTAAGATGTGCTTGCTAACGGAATGGAGAGGCGGGAGCAGTGAAGTGGGAAAGTACCTTGCGATCATTCTCAGTAGTCCAGTTGACCTATTGATTCATTTGTTAGAACATGAAAGGCGTTAGATTAGAAGGCAGGTTACCCCATTTCCTTTCTTTTCAGCCATCTTTGGATATCAACGTAAGTGAAGTGTGTTCTCTGGGAATATGTGTGGACTAGGGCCTATTGCGGATTTTATTTTGAGATGAAAGAGGCAAGCTGGTGGAAGTTGATTGAGGATTGAGGATGACTGGGCAAGAATCGTGGGAAATGAAATATCAAATGCCCGAAGATTGTGATAAGCCGCGATAAAGTGAAGTGAAATGTGCTCTCATCGAAGTGAATCAGAACATCCCCAGAGTCAACTGTTCCGTGGAAAAAAAAACCAACCACTTCTTGCTTCGGTTAAGTAGACCGCAGCGAGCGATAGAGACGGCAAGTTTTCAATCATTCAAGGGTCAGTTTTAGAAGTAGAGCAGCAGGAGTAGAATATAAGGTTCTGACGAGTTGTGCTCAATCGGTATCCAGCAAGGACGGTTCAAGTTGTGCTGTTTGTGCAGCCTAGGCACTATATCCAGGAGCAACGTCTCCTACCTTTTCTCAGTCATTGTATCTTTAAAGTCTTCCAATCTCAGGGAGAGGTATATTTCGAGGAGCAAGGAGAACAACTTGGAGTCTACTGCTTGTACATATCCAACTGTAGCTCTTTTCATCCGGTACTACCGAGATTGTCGGGCATGAGCAAAATTTCCTCAAAGGGTGTTCACACAAGTATAGTCTTGAAACTTGACAGTTCTCAAAGCATTGAACTGTATTTAGGGCTCAGTGACAGGACGAGAAAAAAAACCGCACGAAAGCAGCCAAGACGAAATGTACTGATTCCCCATCTTCTTAAAGCCTGCTACACGTCAGGGCGGAATAACAAGGCATGAGAGCAATCGATAGCTTCTTCGGGAAGGAGTCTCGGGACAGGAAAAGAGAAGGAATAACGTGAGCTAGGGGGCGGATAACAACACCAAGTAAGAAGAGTAGTAATTGCGATGACACTGCTCTTGTACGAGCGGACGTATGTTATACGGTGAGGGGGCCAAGGGTCTTTGATGGGTTCCATTGCCAGCAAAGAGATACTTCGGGTAGACGGGAGTTGTATCGCTACTGATAACCATGTCCGGCGAGGATCCTCCCCAGCGCATGGCCAGGATTCAGAATAAGGCAAAAAAGGGAGAGAGGTGATACCAATGGATATAACCAGCTGTGAAAGAGTAGGAAAGAGACACCTCGTTAAAATTCGAGGGTGGCTTGGAAGACGGCAAGGTCATAGGCAGTTTGACTATATTGAAAGTACACTCAGCAGTATTCAAGTGAGACCGTCTAGCCGGGCACAAAACCGTGTCATTGACACCGCCATAGGAGAGGGTATATGAGTGATGGGGTTACCACGTTGGGAGCGGGGAGAGTCGAGGAAGCGGTCAGGAAAGCTGTTGTCGCCGAGCGTCCCGGGCGGTCTCCACTCTATGGCCACCTCAACCGTGCGCTCTTAGGGCTGATGGTGCGGACGCATTCAGACTTCACTTAATCACAATCTTGCTTACCTAGACCCATTGACTAACCTCTACCTAGCTTTCCGCTTTCCGCAGTCTCGTCCTTGCTCTCCTGCAGCTCCTCATTGGGGCCTATGTGTTACCGTGGGGGATTCCGGCTGTCTGTTTGCAGACCTCTCGCATTCCCTTGACCTCGTCTCTTACTCTCATGAGCCACAAGTCATTTCTAAGTTTGCCGTATTTGCCCGCTTTCTGACAAGCCACTATCGCCAGGCATTTCCTTGTATCCAATCGACCAGCTTTTGGCTCCATAACCACTGGCGAACGGGATCCTCCCCAGCCGAGCTACGAGAGCACACGATCTAGCAGAGCTGAATGGAAGAACGACTGCAGTACATGCGCTCCCTTACCTGCATTGCCATGAGGCATTCTGTTCCCCAGTCTTCTGCGCAGCGATACCGAAATCCTTGCCTGTTTTGCCCTGGTACCCTTTGCATCCTTTGTCGACCATCCCTACCACTCAAATCCGATTTCTAGATGTGTATCCAACCTATTTCGAGTATATGCTGCGCCTCTCCTTCAATTCCCTAATCCGGGGCAACGGCCGCTTGAGCGTCGGGGTGTTCTTCGTGCGTGAAATCGGCTCAGGCTTTCACGGCCCATACCCGCCCATTCATGCTCCTCTACTATGATGCAACTTGCGCTATTATCATCCGTGATACAAGCCTTAATCATGACGCTACCAATTCCCTGGCTCTTCGCGGGCTCAGTCCTATATTCTACCCGAAAGCTATAATTTGGCAACTATGTGGCCGAGTCGTGGCAATATAATACCTTTCTGCCTCGTTTTGTCGCCGCCACTTCCTTCGGTATTGTACTTGGACCAGTCGTTGCCTTTTTTTTTCTATTCTTACTGTGCTCCTCCTGCCTTTCTTTTATTGGATACTCCTCCGTGCTCGTTCATTGTGTTTCATGAATCGGGGCAGATATAACTAGGGCCCCGTCCCTTTTTCCTGTCTCATTATCTTTTCTCGATATCTTCTTCTTGCACTACGCAACATGTGTTTCAGAATCGTGGAGAAATATGCAGTCTGTGGATGCGTATACTATGTTCATGGCGTGGACGCTTGCCCCGCATATGGTCGACACCCAGTCGCAGACCGCGTTGTTCAAGTCGGTTATACCTGTCCCAAGCACTCCAAATGAGTCTCTAGTCAATCGGAATGTCATATTGTGGAATAATACCAGATACTTTCAGAAACCCCTCGACCAAGCATACCACGGTGATTGTTCCCATGCAACAGCATCCTCAGGAACTGTCGCATCCGTTAGCAAACTCCATCAGTCAAATATGGGCCACCCACGAATATCATCGGGTTACTTGGTATCCCCGAAGAACAGAGAGGACCGCCGTATTTCTATATCCGGCCTTAAAGAGGCATCGAGCCGATCGGTCAGTTGGCCGGACCCGAACGTGTTCCTCCTAAGGTCATTGATTAATCCTATCGCTCGTCTCTTCGCAGTCCGCGGGCCTCCGAAACCGCTTTCAGTACAGCCGATACCTTTCCGTAGCCAGTAGCGAACTTAGCGCTTCATACTCATGAGTAGACGACAATTGTTTGGGAAATACTCCTTGCTTGATCTCTGGCTACATTTCCAGTTATTGTGAGATGCAATTAAGGCGCACGGTGGCATTTGGAGCTTGATTATTGCAGACGATAACATCTGGGCTGATATATCTAGACTACGATCCCTGTGTGTTCTTCTTTCCTTGATCTCTTCTTTCCCAAGGACAATTCTTCGTCCAGATTTTAGTTCTGTGTTTTCCAGACAAGTTTGCTCATCTGCGATAAGCCTCAGACTCGAAAATACACTCTACAGTTCTTTAATCATATTAGTTCTTCACGGTACATTCATTATCTACTCGCTTCTTGATGTTACAATTGCAAACAACTGAGACTTTGTCTCGCCTCGCCGAGTCAGTAGAGCTTTATCTTACACGGTGTACCCACTAATACCTACCACGATCAATCTTTGAACTATGCGTGAGATGACACCCTTGGAAACCAACGAATATTACGTTCAGCATGAGGCTGATCAATTCTCGAGTCGGAACAATTCCATAGACGTGGCAGCATATAAAGGATGAAAACGTCTCATTCCTCTCTTTAGCGATTACCCCACCTTCGAAGAGGTCCCTTGAACGCATTACGTGTTCTACGCACGGTAAAATTCGCATTTCGTATACCAATTAATCATTAGTGACAGATCATACCAGTTAAACCATTTAGATTATAATAGTACTTCCTCGACTTCGTGCCTCGTTACTCACTACCTCATGAGCTTTGTCTAATGATTGTCAGAACTAAATCCGGTCCTGTGGTGGTCGGCGCGTCATAGACTTTAGGCTGTGTGCTGTATAAGCTCATATATTATATTCTTGCGTTGTTTATATAATGCTGACCTTTCTAACAGATTCAGGCCTGGACCAACGCTGGAGACTATCTGACGATATGTATCAAGTCTCACTGGGGATACAAATGGTCACCACATTTCCCCAGTCCGTTAAATCAGCAGTTCGCAGGTCATAACCTGGGCTATTGGGATGTGTAAGCTCTCAGCCCCGTATGAAAACTAAAATTTGCTGATCCCTGTTCGTATTATTATAGTCTATGAAGTACTCGAGCGTAGCCAAAGGAATCTATTAATCTCTTCCGGACTACAAGCGCAGCTCCATATATTCCCTTTCGGCCTACTTGGGCCCTGGCAAAGATAAGACTAACAAATATCGATGACAACATGATGGGCGACAGATATCCTACCTTGTCATCTATTACGACCTACACAGGGTATATTTCTCCGGTGCTTAGTGGTGGCTCACTCTACCAAACGCCAGTCTAGTGGCTTGGGTACTTCCTTCTAACTAGAATTTCCGTCGTAGCACTTATTGAACTCATTGACTCAAACGCTTGCCTGGATGTATGAGGCCTTTTTTTAATAAATAAAAAAAAGACAGGGAAACTTAGAAGTCAATCATTCACCGAGATGTTCAGCGAAACGATATTTCCTTCCGCATGGCTATAACTAGAACCAATACTTCAATCCCAATATTACGGGATCCTAGACTCGCTACTATGGTATAGCTAGTAAAGAGATATTAGCTTGGAAATTCCCAACAATCAGCACAGGGGATGCACCTTTATATTCCCCTCTAAGCGTCAAATCTCCCGCTTTATTAAGATTTGTCCAACTTTATAAGTATTCACGCGTCTTTTTATCAAGTGATTGAATGTACATATATAGGCTCTACTTTATAAAGCGAAAGGTTTAACTTTATAGAATTTGAAGAGTTTTATAAGATAGAAGTGGATTTTGTCAAGTTCACGTGTTATCTCCGTGCATCTTATGAGGCTCGACACGGAGCTCTACATAGGGAGGCTCCACATAGGAGGCTCTGCAAGATGCTCGACGTAGGGTCTACAAGACGGTCAACGTAGGCTCTGCAAGACGGTTGATGTAGAGAGGCTCTAGATTTATCACGAGAGTTGAGGTTTTATCTGTGCATAATGTACTATGTGTCCACGCGATAGTGTTGTTCCCCTTGAATCATTAAATCGTCCACTTTATTAAATTTCGTCCAATTTCGTCCAATTTCGTCAATTTGACACTATATACATTGGCTCTGCTTTATAAAGTGAGAGGTTTAACCTAATATAAATTAAAGAATTTTATAAAGGTAGAGATGGATTCTATTAAGTTCACGCGTTATCTACGTGGGTCTTATTAAGCTCCACACGAAGCTCCACACGAAGCTCTGCACGAAGCTCTGCACGAAGCTCTATGGGAAGTTCTGTACAAAGCTCTGTACAAAGCTCTAAATATGAGAGCTCTACGTTGTTAAGCCCTACATAGGGGGGCTCTAGATAGGGAGGCTCTAGATATATCACGAGAATTAAGGTTTCATCTATACGTGATATACGACGTATCCATGCGATAGTGCAACATTCGGCCGGACTTTAAGGGTCTGATATGCATAGTGTAATCTTAATTCTATTAAGTAGGCCCCACCCTATAAAGTAGAGCCAATATATATATATAATCACTTGATAAAAAGACGCGTTAAATAAAGTGGGGGACTTGAAGATTTGGAGGGGAACATTTCTGCATGAAAAGTTTGCGATTCGGGTTGCTGTAACCGGTGAGCCAGCAGTTTTCTTTTCACGCACGACCTTGTGATCTAATGCAAGGATACATTACACATTGGCCATTATGGGCCTACATACCTCTCGTTCGGATTTTAGTTGTTATTTTTAAACTTTATATATAGAATATTTCATGCCTACCTCCCACTACGGTATATGGCCGACACATTTTACAGGTAGATTTTAATGTATCTTAAGTCGATTTCTGGTGTTGATTTTGGGCCGTATTTAATATATTTTAGAGCTAGATTTTAATACAATCTATGGAGTTCTATTTATAGAACTTATATAGAATTTAAATTAATATTATATATATCTTAAGCTCGGATCCCTAGAGCTCGGCCACCTCCTGAAGTCGGCCACCTAACCAAAATCAAACCACCTATTCGTCCCCTTATTTTCTACACAACCAACAGTTCAATATGGGTCAAAAGGAGCAGAGCCTACAAATGGCTCTCGCTGATTTTAAATCTGGTAAATTTAAATTTGGTAGAGAAGCTGCGCGCGCATACGGTGTCCTATCGTTGACTTCTAAAGATCGATTAAACGGCATAACGCCACGACGAATTATACACCAACACGAGCAGTAGTTAACCCCTACCCAAGAAGACCTCCTTGCTAATTAGATACCCAAATAGGGCTTATAAGGATTTACTCCCTTATATACGCGACTACAAGAGATAGCGGCTTAAATCCTTAATCGAAATAGTAATACTAAACCCCTTAGTAAAGTATAGGTCTTTGGCTGCTTCTAATATAATTCTTATATTAAATCCTTAATTAGTTAACTAATAGAAAGTGTATAAATTAACAGAGTATAACTAGAGTAAATTTAAGAGTTTTATAATCTCTATAAGAGAGTATAAAGGAAGGCTAATATATAGATAGAAAATACCAAACGAGCGAGGCTCATTAGCCACCCCTGAGGAAATTGACCGAAGACTAGAAAGGATCTAGGCAGCGATTAAAAACGGGCTAGAAGAGCATTGCCCGGTCTCAAAACCGGGCCCCTACACGCGACACGCATGGTCCGCACAATGCGCGGTTCTTGTGGCTAGCCAACAACGAGCAAGAAGGAAATATATAAGCAGCCATAACCCTAAAAACAAGAGACGATACAAAGACACAAGAAACCAGCTAAAGAATACCCTAAAAAAAGAAGCAAGAAACAACTGGAGACGGTTTATAAACAAACACACTACTAACCTAAGCATCCCCTACAATAAGGGCCTTTAGACCATGGCAAGATGGGCAAAAAAAAAGGCGGGACGCCTAGCAGAAGACCTATACCTACTACCCCTATAAAGAGCAGGCGAACTATAGGCTATAAGCAACAATAATAAGAAGGTAAAGATCCTTATAGAAAAGATTTTTTCCCTAACCGGCTCCAGTAGACCTTAGTAATATTACTAGTAAAACACTAGTAACTCGCCTAAGGGTTAACAGCGATATAACAACTAAAGAAATGGCTAGAACTATTAGTCGCCTTTTAAATAATATAGTACTAGGACTAGATGGGATCCTAAACAAAGCCTTAAAGACCTATGGTCCACTTATAGCACCTTAGCTTATAGATGTAGCCAGAGCATGCTTTACAATAGGCTACTATCCGTAACTTAGAAGATCTATAACAACGGTTGTCTTATAAAAAGAAGGTAAAGTAGACTACTTAATCCTAGGAAGCTACCGCCCTATTGCCTTAGAAAACACCCTAAGTAAGATCTTAGAAAAGGTTATAGCGGACTATATAGCAGATATAGCAAAGGAACACACCCTACTACCATAAAGCTAAATGGGGGTAAGAAAGAATCGCTTAATACTATTAACACTTATACTACTCACTGCTACTATTAAAACTACATAGGCTATACGCAAGGACTTTATAGTATTAATACTTAGCCTAGATATTAGTGGCGCCTACAATAATATACCCTATAAGCGCCTCCTATATATCCTTAGGGCAAAGGGCTTCCTAGAATAGATTATACAATTTATTTAAGGGTTTACAGGCCAGAAAGAAACATTACTAGTCTTTAGCGGATACTAGAGCCCCCCTATTGCAGTTATAATAGGTATACTATAAAAATTACCTCTTTTGCCTATACTCTTCCTTTTCTTTATAAGCAACTTACTTAATACCTTTAAGGAAGGGGCGACCTAAGGGATAGGCTTTGTTAATAACACAAACCTAATTATATACGGGCTAATAGCCATAAAGAACTACAGAACACTAGAGAAAGCCTATAACACCTATATAGAATAGGCAAGACGATATAGAGTCTAATTTTTACTAGAGAAATACTAGCTAATCCATTTTATAAGAAAACATAACTAATCTGCAGATTTTTAGCATATAATCTATATCTAAGGCTTTAGGGGTTAACCAGTTTAGGGCCTAAGGGTATTAGAAGTATGGGTAGATAGTAAGCTCTAGTAGAGCGTATATGTGGTATAAGCGGCCTATAAGGGCTAAGTATAGTATATTATATTATCTAGGATTGTTAATTCTATATAGGGTCCATGCTTCTAGAGGTTACGCCTACTATATATAGCAGTTGTTTGGCTAACTATAACATATAGATCTAGTGTTTAGGCTATTAGAGAAACTAAAAAGGGTCCCCCTAAATTACTCCTTAAATCACTCTAAAAGGTCTAAACAGCCTACCTCTAGAGCATAACAGGTGGGTATAAGCGAACGGCTACAGCACTGCTTAAGAAGGAAGCTAATATTCCCCCCCTATAACTATATATTAAAGCCGCTGTAATATAAAGGGCGTAAAGTAAACGTAACTCTAATATTATAAAGTATATTAAAACATGCCTAAATAAACTATGGAGGGACCCTAGGGCGCCTTGTAGGAGAACAAACTAACAACCCCAAAGTAGGGAAGAGATATTAGAGAAATAGGTAAAGAAAGTAGAAGAAGAATAGTGCTATATTAGGGCCTAGGCCTATATAGAGGAGGAAGGGAGACGCGTAAGAGGCCAGCAAAGATAATAGTAAGAAAGAGAAAGGAGCTAAAGTAGAGTATAAAAGAACGCTAGGAAACCATCTTCCGTAATATAATACTGGTTAGACTAACGCTAGAAAGGCATATAAAAGTTAAAGGTATAGAGGCTAACTTAGGCAAGAGAAACCTAAGCTATGGCATAGTTAACGCTATAGGGGGTAAACACTTAAAAGCTCCAAAAAGGCCTAATAAAGGCAGAAAATATAATAGCAACACTCTTAAGAATAGGGATAATAGGACTAAAAGATTGGCTCTACTAGGTAGGTATCCTAGTAGGCAGCCTAAGATATAAATATGGCTAGCTAAAATAGACACTAAAACACGTAATACTATTATGCCCCCTATATATTAACCGAGAAGCTATACTCTTAGTAGCTAGCACAGAGAACTATAACATACTACTCTTAATATAAAAAGGTCTTAAGGCGGTTACCCAGTGGCTTATTAGCTAAAATATGCTAGACCAGTTTCAGGTTACAAAGGAAATAGTAATAGAAGGTAAAGGGGTGAGCAATAGGCGCCCCCTAATAACTCTACAGTAGTAGAGTAAAGTTTACAATACTAGCGCGTCCGTAGGCTTGTTATGGCAGCAGTAGTTCCTAAGGAGGTTAAAAAGTAAGGTAGTAGAGCACTATAGGTAACTCGTAGGCGCCTTATAGGCAAGTCCTAAAAGGCAGGGAGACAGATCACGGGGTTTTCTTAAAAGAGTTTTCTCCCTATATATATATAAGGAGTAGTCCGCGTGGGCCCAATAGGGATCCGAATTGGACGTTAAGCAATAAATAATAATATAGATAGAAAATGCTTAGAATATAGACGAATTTAGTATTGCATTATGTATATATATAAACTTAATCTCTATAAAAAGACGCCTTTAAAAAGAAGATTCTTATATAGTCGCTAAATAATTATAAATAGGTATTAACTATAGAGGTAGTCTCTACTCTTAGCTAATTAATTTAGCTTATTGTAATCTTTAAAAGAAAGCACTTATAATTAATATAGTTTTACTATAATAAAGTATCTAATTATATATATATAAACTCTAGAAATAGCCAAATAGCCAATTTACTACATATATGTAGCTTATTTAAGTATTCTTATTTAAAACTAAACTACTAAGTAATAAAGCTTAATTACTATTACAGTACTAGTAGAAAACGGTATATTGCAGCAGACTACAGTAGAAAATAGCAGGTAGCTATATTTACGTAGCTAAAGGACTATATAAAAAAACTATACTTTAAGCGGCGCTACTATTCTTCTCTTTTTCTTTCTCTAGCTTTAGATCCTCGTTAATAGACAACCTAATTATATAGGCTTGCGCATCCCTCCTACTATACTAGTACCTTAATTAGCTTAATTATTTATATTATCTAAAGCTCTTACTACTCTCTTTTCTAAGAAGGACCTTAAATATATCTATAGATTATAACTAGGGCCTAAAGGACCTAAGGTATTACGGAGTAAATATAAACGACAATAATATATAGCAAAGTAGATATTATTAAGCTATGTATATAAACTATATAATAAAGTTAAAACGTTATATAAGGAAAGAAAGTAAGAATACAAGAAGAAAGGGTATATATTATTAACTTAGTTGCTTAGTTAATACGTATATAGAGTAGAATAGGATTTAGGTAGTAGTCCTAGTAGAACTTAATAGGATTAATAGACTTAGTAAAATATAGCAGAATACCATAGATTGCCGTTAATTGCTATTAGATTGCCGTAAATTACCGTTAGACTACCGTCTCGCGGTCGGTCTCTAATTACTAAGTTAGTAGAAATAGGTAAACGTATATAAGGTATTATAGAGATATCCCATAATAGTACTCCCCTTTAAAATTAAGCTTCTGCGAAATAGGGCTATAGTAGTTTTAGGTAGAGTTTATAAAAGTCTTCTACGGCTTATATAAGTCCTATAGAGTTAACGGGTTTCCATAAGGGCTTAATAAAGCCTCTCCATTTTATAAGGTATATATATTAGCGTTTCTGTTTATTATATTTAATATTATTAATTCTTTTAATAAAGTACTTATTCTTACTATCTACTTTAACTAGTAGTAGATAGTCTTATATTTATTTAGGCAGGACGTCTAATATAGGGATAGTAGGGCAAAGGACAGACTTATAAAATACGGGGTAAATTTTAACCATATTAGGGAGCTTTAGTTAGTAGACGTAAGAGAAAATAACCTTCTTAACCTTATAAGGGCTAGCATTTTTCTAATTAAGCTTCTTAGTAGGTTATTTTATTTTATTTTATTTTATTTTATTTTATTTTATTTTATTTATTTATTTTTCTTTTAATATCCGTTATATTATACTATATATAATACTATGCATACAGCCTCTATGCTATAGCGCTATAGCGCTATATATATAAATCCTTTCTAGGCAGCTTAATATATACTAGTAGCTATATCCTAATAGTTTATAAACCTCTAAACTAGGAGTTTATAGTTCCTAGTAAAATACTAATTTACTACAGCTACTAGGAAGTAAAAAAACGGTAGGAAAAACTATAAAAAATCCTAACTCCTATCCCTATCCTTTTGCTCTCTAATATCTTTTTACTAAGAGCCTAGTAGGAGTTACCTCCTTCTAGAATCCTATTTGTTTTCTATTCTTCCATTAAACCTTCTACACTAGTACTACGTACTAGTTTAGCTGCTTTAAGAGTCTTACAGTCTTTACTATTAGCAAAGTGTTTTTCTTTACAGTTAATACAAAGAGGGGTATTATGCTTGTAAGGCTTACCTATTATTATACAAGTAGGACAGAAGTGGTCTTTAGATAGATATATAGCCGCATAAAATCTACAGGCCCTAGTAGAGCATCTGTCTCCTATATAGCTAAATTTTTGGCAGCTAGTGCACTGCGTAATAGGAGAGACTTTGAGGTATTTTACTACCTTAGCAGCTGTACCTGCAATTAAAATATCTTTTTACTTAAGGATTTCTTGTTTTTTTTTGTCGTTCTTTATAGTAAAACCATAGAGCCAAATCTGGTTTATAAATTATGTCTTTTTATACTAGATAAGATCCATCTAAATAGTCCTTATATTTTTATAGGATTAAAGGTCTTAATTTCTTCTTTTAGAAGCTTAGAGCCTCCCTTTCCTAAAAACGGTAGGGTAGAAACACCGTAGGCTATAATTTAAACCCATAGTTCTAATTTTTGTTCTCTTTAAAAGATAAAGCAGTTATGCCAGATTTCCTTATATTTGACTAGGAAATCTGCATTATACTCTTTAGTAGTCATAAGGAGAATGTTTTGTTTTCCTTTCGTTCTAGCTATAGACGCTATAACTGGTTTTTCTACTTGCAATTTTAATGCAAATTATTAATTGGCTTTGTTTCGTATAGAAGGAGTATCTAAAAAATAGTACTATTTGTCTGTAATTAAGACTAGCTTCCTTTCTTATAGCTGCTTTTTTTTAACTTCTAGTAGAAGTAGAAGTTAGATTTCTTATATCTAGCCAAATAAAGTTACTACTTTAGTAAGCTAGTACTAGGGTTCAGTTCTTATTTACTACGGCTAATTCCCAACAATAACATATACACAACTATTTGACGGGAGCTTATCCTTTATTTATATATTATTCCTATATCGTTTAAACATATATTAATTTACTTTATAATAGTTCTATTAACTGCTTTATTTAATTAGTAAAGTTAAACGACTCTCGACTTTTAGAGCTCTTGCTGCACCTAGCCCAAAAAGACCAAACCAACCAAAAGAACCCTAAAAAACACCCTAATAATCCCCTAAGATGCATACATCACAGGGGAGGCACAGGTAGAACGACGGTGGTACATAGTCACGCGTAACCGCCAGACCCATACCCAATAATAGCCCCCCACAATAATAACAAGGACGGGCGAATACCACACCAGAAAGTGGAAATACCCTAATTAAAAAGGCATCTAACAAAATATAAAGCCTATTAGACGCGTCTAGTATCCAGAACTATAGGGGAGCATCTATTAGCTATTACAAACTAATACAGCTAGTAGAATGGCTCCAGTCTAATAAACCTTAGGCGCCCCTCTAGCAAACCCTCAATTAAATCCTCTAACGGCTAAACAAAATTAAAGATAAACAAAACCCCCCCTAATAGGCGAACCGCACCTAGGCCGCCATAGCTGCGCTTTTATAGTATAGGGAACCTACCCCCCTAAAGACAATAACCGGGCATATAATTACAATATAACCAAATACAGAAAAGGCAGAGGAACTTAGGGGACAATTAGAAACAGAAGTTCTTATAAAGATTTATAAGGAGGTCCACAACGCCGTCGCAGTCTAATACCTTAGGAGTAGAGACATTAGAGTCACCCTAAAGGACTAATAGGTAAAGGAACAGGCCATAAGGGCAGGGGATAGGCTAGGAGAGCATATTAGTATAAAAGTGCTTCGTAAAGATTACCTAGTTAAAGTCCTATCAGTTCCCATAAGCCTTAGGATAAAAAGGGGACGCTAGGCGGATAATACAGCAACTATATAGAAGATAGTAAAATAAACAGAACGCCTTATACTAGGACTTATAATTACCCAGATCTAATAGCTTTAACAGGAAAATACAAACTAAGTATATAATAAGAATAATAAGAGGATATAAGGGGCGCCAGAGACTTACTAGGGAAACAATAAACAAACATATAGCTCCCTTATTATTAGCATACATACACCAGGAATGCAAAAACTCCTTATCCAAAAAGGAATAATTATAAATGGCCTTATATACAACACAAGGCTCTACAACCACAGACTACACCTAGAACAATATTGTCGCTATATATAATAGGGACATACCCAATCCACATGCGTAGTACAGGTGTGCTGCGGCTACTATATAGGCCCCTATAATACAAGACAATATACAAATTAAGACTAAATAAAATGCGCGAACTGTCACTAAAGCACACATAAGGCGTAGGAGAGAGAAGACTGTATTAAATACAGGAGACGGAAGGAAAGGGCTTAACAGCTATAGAAATAACTACACGCCAGGTTATATAAATAAAAACAACAGGTAATAAGCTAGGGGGACATAGGTGTCTTCCTAGCATTTCCTACCTTTAACACTAGGGGGCTAAGCCAGCTATCCCAAGCCTTAACAGGCCAAAAGCAACACTGCGCGATATTACTAGACTAAATAGGGATATAAGGGACATATAGGATATAAGGGAGAGGACGCCCAGTAGGAAAACCCCTATAGACGGCTACAGCAAGTTTAAGGCCGGGATAATCAAGAATTAGATTTAATGCGGTAAACACAATATACACAGCTGGCTTATAAGGGGCATATAGCTAACCAGTAAGAACGGGGGAAAAACCAGAGGCAATAACAAACTCAGATTTAGAAAGGCTAGTAGGAATATAAAATATAGGAATAGAAAGCTCTATATAAAATAAGTAGTGGCCAGGGAGTAAATACAGGAGATAGAAGTTCTAAATATTTTAGAGAAAGTAGAAACAGAAGAAGTGAAGAGTAAAGGAGAGGTAAAGGACCCCCGCTAGGGGTCCGCCACTTAACCATTATATAGTATAACTGCGGCAATACAAACCACCGTCTAGTAAGGCCCCTACTAGACAGTCTAGACCCAAAGAAACACCATATTCTTACTATATAAGAGCCGTATTATAATACCTACACATAATTAACATACTACCCCTAAGAATTCCAGCTCCTATATAAACTAAAAGCAGCCACACGCGTATACTTTATAATTAGCAAAAATATCAGCCTTGCCTTATAGTTATAGCAGGCAGTTAACCTAAATATTGCAATTATAACTATCCAGATATATAGGGGACTAGTATTAAATCATTAATGTCTATAACCCTAGGGTTAAAGGGGTAGCACAGACAGAGAATATTATATCTATAATAAGCTTGCTAGAAACTAAACACGCGGAGTCTATCCTACTAGGAGACATAAACCTCCACCACCTATAGTAGGGGGGTATCTATGTTGCTGCTAATTAATAGGTAGAGTACCTACTAAGAGCTATAAACAATGGGGGCCTTAAGCTAGCTACCCCCCTAGGTGTAATTATATGGCAATAGGGCACCGCCAAAAGTATAATTAACCTTATAATTATAGACAAAAACCTATACCAGAGACTCAAAAGGTGCTCCCCTAAAGAAGAATAGGCACTTACCTTAGACTATATCCCTATCCAGATATAACTAAATCTAGACATTAAGGCGCAACTAAATAGTAAAAGATACGCAATAAGGAAGCTTAATATAGATAGCTTTCTTAATATAATTAAACAACAACTCTAAGACCTAGAAGAAATCCACCCAATACTAAATAAGTAAGGCTTATTAGCTACCCCTAAGGAAATTAATTAAAGACTAGAAAGGATCTAGGTAGTAATTAAAAATGGGCTAAAAGAGCACTGCCTAGTTTCAAAACCAGGCCCCTACACACAACACACATAGTCCACACAGTACGTAGCCCTTATAGCCGGCCAATAATAAGTAAGGAGGAAATATATAAGTAGCCACAATTCTAAGGATAAAAGATAATATAAAGATACAAGAAACTAGCTAAAGAATACCCTAAGAAAAGAAGCAAGGAATAACTAGAGACGGTTTATAAATAAACACACTACTAACCTAAGTCTCCCCTATAACAAGGGCCTTTAGACCATAGCAAAATAGGTAAAGAAAAAGGCGGGATGCCTAGTAGAAGATCTATACCTACCACCCCTATAAAGAGCAGGCAAACTATAGGCCACAAGCAATAATAACAAGAAGGCAAAGATCCTTATAGAAAGATTTTTCCCTTAACCGGCTCTAGCAGACCTTAGTAATATTACTAATAAAACACCAGTGACTCGCCTAAGGGTTAACAGCAATATAACAACTAAAGAAATAGCCAGAACTATTAGCCGCCTTTTAAATAACACAGTACTAGGACTAGATAGGATCCTAAACAAAGCCCTAAAGACCTATAGACCACTTATAGCACCTTAGCTTGCAGACGTAGCCAGAGTATACTTTACAATAGGCTACTACCCACAACTTAAAAGATCCATAATGACGGTTATCTTACAAAAAGAAGGCAAAGCAGACTACTTAATCCCAGAAAGCTACCGCCCTATTGCCTTAGAAAACACCCTAAGCAAGATCTTAAAAAAGGTTATAGCAGACCACATAGCAGACACAGTAAAGGAATACGCCCTACTACCACAAAGCCAAATAGGGGCAAGAAAGAATCGCTTAACGCTATTAGCACTTACACTACTCACTACTACCATTAAAACTGCATAGGCTATGCAAAAGGACTTTATAGTATTAATGCTTAGCCTAGATATTAGCGGCGCCTATAACAATATACCCCATAAGCGTCTTCTATACATCCTTAGGGCAAAGGGCTTCCTAAAATAGATTATTTAATTTATTCAAGGATTTATAGGCCAGAAAGAAATATTACTGGTCTTTAGCAGATACCAGAGCCCCCCTATTACAGTCGCAACAGGAATACTATAAGGATTACCTTTATCGCCTATACTCTTCCTCTTCTTTATAAGCAACCTACTTAACACCTTTAAGGAAGGGGCGACCCAGGGGATAGGCTTTATTAATGATATAAACCTAATTACATATAGGCCAACAGCCGCAGAGAACTATAGGACACTAAAGAAAGCCTATAACACCTATATAGAATAGGCAAGATAATATAGAGTCCAATTCTTACTAGAGAAATACCAGCTAATCTATTTTATAAGAAAATATAACCAATCTGTAGATCTTTAGTATATAATCCATATCTAAGGCTTTAGAGGTTAACCGGTTCAAGGCCTAAGGATATTAGGAGTATAGATAAACAGCAAGCTCTAGTAGAGCGTATATACAGCACAAGCGGCCTGTAAGGGCTAAGTATAGTATATCACCATATCTAGAATCGTTAATTCTATATAGGGTCCATGCTTCTAGAGGTCACGCCTACTATATATAGCAGTTATCCGGCTAACCATAATATATAGATCTAGCATTTAGGCTACTAGAGAAACCAAGAAAGGCCCCCCTAAATCACTCCTTAAACCACTCTAAAAGGTCTAAACAGCCTGCCTTAGGAGTATAACAGGCGGGTATAAGTGAACGGCTACAGCACTGCTTAAGAAGGAAGCCAATATTCCCCCCCTATAACTATATATTAAAGCCAATACAATATAAAGGGTGTAAAAGGAACGCAACTCTAACATTATAAAGTATATCAAGATACGCCTAAACAAACTATAGAGGGACCTTAGGGTGCCCTATAGGAGAAGGAACCAACAACCCCAAAGTAAGGAAGATATATTAGGAAAACAGGTAGAGAAAGTAGAAGAAGAATAGTACAGCGCTAGGGCCCAGGCCTATATAGAGGAGGAAGGGAGACGCGTAAAAGGCCAGTAAAAACAATAGCAAGGGAGAGAAAGGAGCCAAAGTAGAGCATAAAAGAGTACTGGAAAACTATCTACCGCAATACAATACTGGTTAGACCAACGCTAGAGAGACAAATAGGAGTTAAAGGTACAGAGGTAGACTTAGGTAAGGGGAACCCAAGCTATAGCATAGGTAATGCTATAGGGGGTAAATACCTAAGGGCTCCAAGAGGGCCTAATAAAGGCAGAAAATACAATAGCAACACTCTTAAGAATAGGAATAATAGGATTAAAAGATTGGCTTTACTAGGTAGGTGTCCTAGTAGGTAGCCTAAGGTGTAAATATAGCTGGCCAAGACAGACACTAAAATATATAATACTGTTATACCCCTTACGCACCGGCCAAAAAGCAATACTCTTAGCAGCTGGCATAGAAAACTATAATACACTGCTCTTAATATAGAAAGGCCTCAAGGCGGCTACCTAGTAGCTTATTGGCCAAAATATGCTAGACCAGTTCCAGGTTATAAAGGAAATAGCAATAAAAGGCAAAGGGGCGAGTAATAGGCGCCCCCTAATAACTCTACAGGAGTAGAGTACAGTATATAATACTAGCGCGTCCGTAGGTTTGTTACAGCAGTAGTAGTTCCCAAAGAGGTTAAAAAGTAAGGTAGTAGAGCACCACTGGTAACTTATAGGCGACTTATAAGCAAGCCCTAAAAGGCGGGGAGACGGATTATAGGGTTTTCTTAAATAGAGTTTTCTCCCTATATGTATATAAGGAGTAGTCCGCGTGGGCCTAATAGGGATCCGAATTGGACGTTAAGCAATAAATAATAATATTTACTGCGGCTTTATAAATAGATTATGCCTATATTATCTTATTAGTAAAGAACTATTATAGTTCCTCTATCTTATTTATAAACTTATTAACTTTTATAATTTATAAGGCATAATAAGCGGGGTAAGGAATATTACTAAAGGGGTTAAAACCCATTTATAAACGCTAGCCGTAGTTAGCTAGAAATTAGGAGACTTTTATAATTTCTAAAACGGAATTATTTATAGTAAACTTAGCGAATATAAGCTAGTCTATTTAGTTATCCTATAAATATAATATCCAAATATACTATTCCATTATAACATTTATATATTTTATTTAACTATCTATTTCTAGGTAGTATATAGTAAATAATAGTACTTTAATATTAAGTTAGTTAGTTCTTTCTAAAGTATAGGGATAAACTAGCTGCCTTTATTAGGGATAATTGTTTTAAGGAGTCTATAGAGTTTCTATACGTAATTTAGAAATAGTTAGGCGATAGTAGGTATTAATATATTAGGGTAGGCGATTAAGTATCTTATCTTAAATAGTCGGTCTATAACTTTATTAATAATTTTAAATTAATTTTAAGTTGTTGGTAACACAAGGTGATATCACGTAGCTATGGTTCGTAGATAGTATAATAATAGTTCAATTCTTTTTAATAGGAATGAGGAAAGGGGTAAGGAACTTAAGGTTCCTCACCATACTAGGGCCACGTTAGTACATAACGGCAATATGCCTAGCGTGATAGCAGCTTGCCTTATTCCCAACACTAGCAACTCTTCTTTTTGTGGTTGCCATCTATATATATATAAACAGACAGGATGCGACAATACCAGACAGTGTACAACAATACCAAACAATATGCGACAATACTAAACAATATGCGACAATATGCGACAATACGGCAGTTAGTAGAATTTGGCAGATAACGCAAAGACGGGTGGGCCGCCAAGGCGCTAGTAGTAAGCGAGCCAATAGCGACTTTCCATCCCAGGGATGGAAAATCCTAATTGGCTGGTTTAAGTTAGGGTCTATAGAATATTATACTCCTACTCCCTTTTAACCCAACCTTTAACTCGTATATATAGAGTGTTTATATTAATAAACGTTTCTAGAGCCTTGTTTGGGTTTGCCTTTATTATTATATCTGCTAGGTTATCTTAACCGTTAATCTATTAAATCTTAAAGAGTTCTTGCCGTTTATAGGATTGACGAAGTGCCATAATATTAATTATAAGGCGCTTCTCCTTCGTAGTACCAAGCTTAACCAAGCACTTATAGAGGGAGTATAAATCGGTGCATACAATTATAAGGATAATAGGAAGTTCAAGTTAATCTATAATTATCTTTAGGGTAGTTCTAATTGTAATTGCCATATTAACTCCGCTAACCATTCTATATATCTCTGATGCCAAAACACTTCAGGTGACGCGCTTGCTCTTAATTAAGCTCCAATAGATAAGGTTGCTATGGATTATAAAGTTATTCTCTCTAGTAAACTTATTTGTAATAATAATCTTATATCCTAGCTAGGAGCTAAAATCTTTATTATTTATAAACAATCTATTAACAAATATAAAGAGCTTAGTGGTGGGAAGATTAATAGGCACATAGTGTAGGCCCTGGTTAAGATGGTTTATTTGCTAGGAAAGGCGTTTATTTAGGGTAAGAACGTCGTCCTTAGTTGGTTCCTGGTGTTGGGCGGCAATAGAGAGATCAAATAAAGCCTTGGGTTAATAGATAGAAGCAACATAAGCTCCATAAGCACGTTACTCCACGTATCCTTGCTTTAGAGAATTAGCGTTAATAACATTAATCTTCTTGCCTTAACCCTTCTAGCGCAGAGCAATAGAATCCTCATTTAGGGAGAGGATGCATCCATTAAAGAGTAATAATGTTATTAAACTAAGCTTTTCCTTTAGCTTTACTATAAGATTTGCCTTTACTAGCTTATCTTCTTTAAGAGCTAAGAATTGGTCATCTCCTAAGATAATTGTATTGTTAGTTTATATGCCAATAATTCCAAATAGAGTTTCTGTAGTTGTGATAAGGAAGCAGGGATTAAATATAGAAGTAGTTATTAAAAGCTTCTCTTTATAGTGCTTGCTGTAGGTAGCCTACCAGTAAGTTCCTACCTCTGCGATCCCATATAATAGCTTAAGCACAACCATGATTATATCTTTAGGATACTAGTAGCGAATTTGCTCTAGAAGGTATGCCAATATTAAGCGCTAAAGGTGCGTCTTTAATTGGGTATAGGCTTAAGTAATATCTTATAAATAAACTACTATTCTATTCTTTATTAAGGAGGGAGCTAGCGCAATAATAACTCATTAACTAGCTCGTTAAATTGTAGGAGACTACATAAGAATTACCTCCTTACCATCATTGTTATAGCCTTAGATGACAAGCCTTAATTTCTTAAATAGGGCGTCGGTAGCTTTGCCCTTAATTTTATTAACCATTTTTAACTTAAAGATGCGAACTCTATTAAACTTAGTAGGGTTATACTTCTTAAATTTAAAGACTCCTTTTATAATAAAACCCTCAATCTCCTGCTTGTTAGATGCTTAGAAAGGAGCTCCTAGAGTTATAATACAACCTTCCTTTTAAAGCTGTTTTGCAAGTTTAAAGTCATCCTTCTCCTTGGCTGTTATAAAGGCTATTAATAACTCAACTCCATTTTCAATGGCGGCAATGAATTGCTCTTTAAAATTAACAAGATATTGGCGATTTTGTAATCCCTTTAGGCGACCTCTACCGCGTTATAGTTATAGCGTATCTACTAATATTATATTGGGATTGTAGTCGCCTTCTAGAGCACGTTAATTGTGGTTCTCCTCTAGGGCATCTTCTAGGGCATCCTATAAAGGCTCAGAACTGTTATCTTTGTAGTAAGGCTTAATAACAGTTAAATAGAATTAAGTGGGTCTATAAGGCATCTAAATAGTGCAAGTCTGGCCATTAATTATAATAAGTTAATGTGGGCCTAACCATCCTCCCTTTTTACGCCATACGCGTACCTTAAACTGGAGTGGCAGATTAAGCGTAGTTAAGGTATTTAGGCCATTTCTCATTCCTAGTACATCGTTGACTTGGCGTGTGGCGTAGAGACATTATACCTCCTTTATTACCTTATAAATAGCCTCAGCTCGTTGCACAATGGAGGGAGATAGTAGAGAATTGTTAGTTATTTAAGGGTAGGCGCCAAAGACTAGCAATATAGGTATAAGTCCATCCGGGCTAGCAGAATCGTTAATAGCTTTAACAGCCATTTATAAGGTAAGTTCTTTACTAGCATCCTCTAGTTCTAAAGAGATAATCTTATATATACGGCGTAATGGCGCGTAATATCGCTCTACTTTTTTAATACTATTATGTGCCTTAACAGGGACTTCCTTGACCTTAATTGCCATTACCTTTATCTATTATTAAAACTCTATAGATAAGAAGTTCTTTCTTATATCATAGACGATTTAATTAGGGGGTCCTAGGTAGACATTAATTTAGCATAACTAAAGGGTATCCTATACGTTCCTAGCTGATATATCCTTTAAAAATCGTGCGGCTTAGAAGGAGGTTGAGAAGTCAATAACTTGGAGTACTGGCTTGCCGCTAAGATATATAACGTTGATAATAATATAGAAGTTGAAGTTGTAGTTATCTTTAAGGGTGAACTTAAATTGGCCAGGGGACCTCTGGTTCATTTGGCAGTGGTAGTAGTATTTTATAAGATACTTAATTGCCTTGACTTTAACTTTATAGCCTACTTACTAAAGAACCCTAAGCAATTAATAAATAGATAGGTGGCTAAAATAACAGTACAGTTGGCGTAATTCCAACTTAGTTAAGTGGCTCTAAGCAACACTCTTTTCTAGTTAATAAAGGAGCAACCAGGGGTGACCCCACTTGCGCATAATAGGCACCTGATTGTCTCCCTAAATAAGTATATTCTTAAGGTTGTCAAGCCTAACGCCTAACTTATCTATATCTTTAATGCAAAATAGAAATGGAGTGTTTGTAGGAATAATATAGAAAGTAATATATTCTAAGGGGGTTTAGACCCTAATTGTGCCAAGAAAAATTGCAGTACCTTTACTAAAGCGAATCGTATGTTGGCCTACCGTTAATTGGTTAATCTAAATAGAGCTATTAAGCTGCTGAAGAGCTTAAACTTGAGATTCTCCTACTGTAGATACTCCTGCGGCTCCTATATCTGGTATAATACCATAGAAGACGTACGCCGAGTATCTATTATTAAAGGAAAACGCGGAACTCTTTTTTAGCTTATTAAAGATATCTAATTTTATAATAGAATGGAGCGTAGATTGGTTGTTAAGAATAGTAATGGTTTGTATACTATCTACCTTACTATACTCCGTGAAGTATTGGTTAGGAGAGTAGTCCTTAATTTCTATATCTATAAGGAGCTGTTTAACCTTATTAACCTTACCCTTAAGGTCTTCTACGCCTTTATATTAAACTAGGAAGCTTTAAAAGTAGGCTGTAGTAACCTTACAATTTCTAATATTTTTTACACTTTAATAGAACTTGTTATATGCCTCTTTTTACTTATTAAGGGAGTGTCTAGTTAACTAGCACTTTGGCTTCTTATAAACGTAGTACTTTTTCTGGCAATTACTTTAAAATAAACCTCTATGAGGACCTCTACGGTTACCTTATAGTTAATATTAATTATACCCTCTTCTATATTCCCTACCACGGCCACCATATGTTTAATCAGTCCAGTTGTGATTATATTGGTTAGGAATACTTATTTAAGTAGGGTTTTTGGTATAGAGCTGTTGAGATTCTTATATTCACATTATAGTACCTACAGCAGAGTGTAGCTTAGTATATACTCCTTTAAACGTATCCGCAGGTTTATATAGCGCTAAGTTGCACTTAGGAACGCTATAGCATGCTAAGATAACCTAGTCCCTTAGGCTGTTCTCATTTTAGTAGGTTTTAGTAAGGCTATATTAGATTTTCTAGAGTTTATTAAAGAGTAGTTAAAGGCACTCTAAATAAGTCTTTATTAGGTTGGAAGCAATAACTCTCTAGAACATAGTCTCTCGCCATTTAGATATATAAAGTTGGCGATTCTTATTAGTCTTAAAGTGGGCTCTGGTAAGCTAAAGCATTATATTAAAGCTATAGTTTTTACCTATAATATAGTTGTAATAGAATGTTGCTGCCCGTCCCTTTAACATAATAGAGAAAGCATAATGGTACTAGTGGCGTTAAATTCTAACCTTATTATAACAGTTATAAAAGACCTGTAGTTTTGCTCTAAGTATATTATATAGTTCTCCTCTAAACTTCTTCTCTTTGTCCGAATATACCTTTATTAGATTCGTGACTTCTTATAGTAAAGGGTTACTGGTTGGCTAAAGTAGAGGAGCTGAAGGCGGTAGAAGTGGAGGACGAGTACCTCTAGGTAGGAAAGCACCTTTAGGTGGGAGAGTAGCGTTCTAAGAGTTTTATTCCGAATTAAAGTTGCCTTCTAAAGAATATAGGTTGGTTCTGGGTTTCTGTAGTTAATATATAATCTCAGCTTCCGTTTATACTGGTTCTTCTGTACCAGTAATAACGGCCTAAATATTGCTAGCAATTGGGTTGCTGTTCTTAGTAACGTATACCCTATTCCTATAGAGGAAGTCTTGAAAATTCTAAACAATATTAATATTGCCAAGTGCCTAGGTGTTAGCGGTCTATCCTATAAAATCCTCCCTAAAATATTCCCACAGCTGTATATTGGTGTAGTGTCTACTTTAGTAGAATATAATACGGTATAGGAGAAAGCTATTAACTTATTTTATAGTATAAGTTATTATGTTAAAGGTAAATTCGTCCCAATTTTTATTAATGAGTTTTGCGTATAAAGCTACCCCTAGTAGTAAGGAGTCTTCCCAGTCGTTTAAAGTAGGCGTAGCCATGTTTTTGGAGGGAGGGAAGTGTTATTGGCGTAGGGATTATTGTTTGGTACGCGTTCGTCGTTTAGTACACGTTTGGACGTGTATTTGCGATTATAGGGCTTAAGACCAGTTCTGGCCTTAAATCGCGAAGACTTGTAAAGCGTATTGTTCTGCGTAATGGACGCAAGAATCTATAATCTGGGAAAGGCTTAGGACCAGTTCTAGCCTTTAGATCCTTAGATTCGTAGAAGAGTTCTATTTAAGGTTTAGGACCAGTTCTAACCTCAAAAGACAGCTTCCTTTAGCACGAGTAGCACTAGTACAGTGGCTTGTCTCTTCTTGGTGGAATACCTAGCTGTTCTATAGTATAACAGTGAAGTTAACTACTAATTAGTGTTGGTAACACAAGGTGATATCACGTAGCTACGGTTCGTAGATAGTATAATGATGGTTCGATTCTTTTTAATAGGAATAAGGAAAGGGGTAAGGAACTTAAGGTTCCTTACCACGCTAGGGCCACGTCAGCACGTAACGGCAACATGCCTGGCGTAACAGCAGCTTGCCTCATTCCCGACATAAGTATATATATTTTTTAATATAAAATTATAATTTAAGTATTAGATAAGCCATATTTTATATTTTATATTAATAGCTATTATAGTTATTAAACTATAAGTAGTTTAAAAAGGTGTATTTTGTTAAATTTTGGTAAGGAAAAGTATATACGAGACGGTCGCGTACATAAGCCGCTCGGTTATGTTACTTTAAATTAACGATTTTTAAAAAGTATAGGTTTAGTAAGTAAATTTTATTTAAGTAATTTACTCTTTTATATAGAGAAGTTGGGTTTAATTAAGTGTCGCCTTCTTCAGCCCTATTAATAGGAATATCGACGTCGAAATCCAGATCATTACCGGGTCCCCATAAGAACTTCTCCTTGCCAAAATTGGTATAAATGTCCACTAGGTCATCCAAACCCACGACTGGGCAAAGTCTCCCTTTCACATCAGTCAATGCTGTTTTCACTATACTAATTAGAGAACAGTTTTCAGGGCGATAGTGACGCTTACCGAGTCTTTTGCCATTTCGAGTATAGAAAATTTCGGCCTTCGAAAAATCTATTGCGCAACCTACGGTGTCACCCTGCCCGTATGGAAACCACTCCACATCATAGCGACGTCCCTTAAGGCGCTCAAAGAAAGCCCCATCATCGCCATGATATCCCCAGCTAAGTTGCCCGAGGTTTGCCATGCTCGGCCATCCAGGGAACCAATCCATGAGTTTTTTACGGCGGTGACAGAGTCCAACGCCAACAACCGCTTCATCACTAATGTAAACATGTTAATATGTCTGCTCACGAAAGTTAAGTGAATCTTACTTTTTCTTCTTCCCTTCACGGGGTTCATGAATTTTAATTTCGAAGTAGTACCTCCTAGCTCCAGCCGGTATGGGGTGATCACTAAGAAGACTACACCCATCTCTCCCTGGTAACTGCGTTAGATCAGTGGTCCGGATTTCGGATTGGTAAAAGTAATATACCGATTGCTCTTTCGTGGAGATACTGAAGTTCAAGCCCGTCATTCGAAATACTCACTAAGCGGCTACTTCCCTTTGTCTGGATCCACCTGCTTGGAGGTTTTCCAACGGTGATGCCTTCTCTAGACAGCATTTGCTGAATCTCTTCGTTATTATACTGTCGGGTGAGTTCCAGAGGCGTCCAGCCGTGTTCATCACGCCTTGTCACATCAACGTTTAAGCTTAGAAGCGTTTTTACGACCTTTTCGCCGCCATATATGACTGCAGAATTAAGCAAATCTTCGTCCATGAGAGCTGCTTTCTTCGTTTCCTCATCGTGAGTGATTAGTGAGAGTATTATACTCTCCATGTCTGCTGAGATGTTGCCAGCCCAGGCCTGGTAGCATAAAGTAAGAGGAGTATCTCCTGCTTTGTCTTTCAGGTTAGTTTTCGCCTCATGGTCGAGTAAGAGCTGTACAATGGAGGGAAGACTTAGTCGTGCAGCAATATGTAAGACAGTACGGTTTCCTAAAGGGTCCCGATAATTGATGTTCAAAAAGTTCCGAAATCTTTCGAGAAGTACTTGAACCACTGAAGTATGGCCCATGGCGGCTGCTTTGCGCAGTGGGGTCTTCCCGTCCTTGGTAGGAGTGTCCAGTATTTTCTCAGGGACTGACGGCTCTCCATTCCAGCTTGGCTTATCAGGATTTGTTTCTGTCAAGACACGGGCAAGGAATTCAACGGTTCCAGCATCGCCGCTCTGGCAAGCGAGGTAGAATGGGCTACGGTTCTGGCTATCCAGTTTAGTCGGCTCCGCACCCTTGGCTATGGGCATTGTGTAGTGCCGTCATGCCGTCTTCCTGTGCAAGACATGTATACTAAATCTTTATTCTCTTTCATTGGCAGATCTACCTATGGTTTTGTCAATAGTAGGGTTTCTATGTGACTTACATCTTCATTATTTACCGGTGGACTTTCACTCAATATAATCTCCAAGGTTTCTTTGTTACTGCTCGAAGCAACCTCAAAAAGCGGATCTGGCAGATTTCGTTAGAATGAAAACGTCTCTTGGCATTGAATTAAAATTGTCCAACTCACTTTGGGATGCTTTGTCGTTTTGATCAATTATAGCCCCTTTACGAATAAATGCTCTCAGAAGCCCTGGATCCAAATCTGAACGGCGGACAAGCTTATGTAGCGGGATTTCTCCTTCGGTATCTTTGACGTTAATGTTCACATCTTGCGCAACTAGGGCCTCAAGAACTTCAACATCTGTACCGTAAGTTGCAAAGTAGTGCTCTGCAGCCCAGCCGTGTCGCCGAGAAAGTACCGAGTATTCTGCCCCGTACTTAAGGAAAAGCTGTACTGAGTCGATGGTAGGGTCAACAGTCAATAATACATGAAACGGTGTTTCAGCTCCGCTATCTTCGTCATCGTATTGGAAGTTCGCATCAGCGCCGTTTTTAAATAGGAGTTCACACATATTTAGCTTCTGCTGTCCACAGGGAAGTCTTGCTGCATAATGGAGCGGCTGTTGACCCCATATAGTTGTTCTATACACATCTTTCTCATCTAAAATGAGCCTTTTAGCAAGTTTAGGAAGACCGTAAGCTGCTGCTAAGTAGATAGGCACTACTAAACCGGATCCAAACTGTTCGAGCATTGAATCCAGTGTGTCCAAGAGTCAGCGTCGCTGCCAGCGTCGCTGCCAAGAGGCTGATAACGTAAGCAGTCAGCGAGCTTATGGGGTTGTGACAGTCAGTCAGCTATAAGACTGCAGCTAGCTGGCAGCTCGC